>BNJU01004880.1_pt1 | contig 177558 bp, 190 predicted proteins | sample 8539281 | NCBI WGS metagenome assembly BNJU01 (sample SAMD00202456, study PRJDB9452) | human saliva metagenome | isolation source: human saliva | place: Japan
CGATGGAAAACGAACTTCAGGAACTTCTTCGGCACAATTCCTGCTTAAAAAGTACGCTGCGATGCCAGTGCTCACGATATGTATTACATGAATCTTTCGGATAAAAAGCTGATGCTGAAAAAGAAACCAAAGAAGTGAAAAAAAGGCACAAAACGATTGGGATAAACAACATTTAAACTTCCGTCCATTAATGTCGCGACTTTTTTTACAGATAGTAGTTATGTAGATAAAAAAATATAAACGCTGAACAATTTGTGCACGATTTATTTAGTCTTGCTGGTATTGTTCAGGATTCTGAAATACGCCATTCGCTGTCGCTATACGATATTTTTACACCCGACGAACTATATAATCTTTGGCAACGGTCTAATGTTTGGTGGTATTTACATTATGCCGGTGCTCCACAAAATGGAGGAAACCAACCTTTTTCTCAGCGGAAATTTGCTACACAAAAATAATAACTGAAGCCGATTCATGCTTTATCGCTCATGCATCCAGGAGCAACTCTTCGCTTTGGACATGATACAATGATTATGCCTTTGGCTTGTTTGTTAAACCTTAACAATTACAATATACAGACATCTGACTTAGATAGTCTTGAAACGAAAGGTTGGAACAGTGCGCACATATTTCCAATGGCAGCTAACATTCAGTTCATTTTTTATAAGAATTCAAAGAAACCGAATGCAGATGTTCTTGTAAAGGCATTGCTAAACGAGGAAGAGGTAACAATGCCATTGCCCAAAACTTCTACACCTTATTATTATAAATGGAAAGACTTTAAAACATTCTATTTGAAACTACTCAATAGCTATAAAGAGTCAAACAACTGATAGGCATCTCTGCGAACAAGAACAAAATAATAAGAGGGTGCCCAAAACGCTTTTTGGAACACCCTCCTACTCAAACATCAGCACAATTAAATAAACTAATAACTAATTATAGTTTAATTAATTGGCACATAAGCTAATAGTCCCATAACTTCTTATTATCTTTAAAGGTATTAATATCATCATCATCGAAATTATCAAAGTCTGCCCTCAAAATCAGACTGGAATTCCTTTGAATCTGCGTGGTCGTTCTCATTACCACTGCCAGCCAATAGATGGTTTTCGTGTTGTATTTGCATGCACTCCACTTGGAGTTTTATATATTTCTTTTTCATGATAGTACTCCTTTCTTACTTAACTATTACTTTTACTCCATTTATTACATACATGCCCGCAGGTACATTGATAGTTTCTGTACTGCCCGCTTTCACATTTACGCTGCTTGCCAAAGTTCCCGTTACGGTGTAGATGTTCACTTTGCTATCTACTGTTGCTGCAAAGGTAATGGTTCCATTGCCTGCCTGTACGGCTAAGTTTGGACGAGGCTGCAAGTTTGCAATGCCAGTAGCTTCATCTTGGCTGTCGTCATAGATAACCGACATACCGCTCAAATCTTTAGCATCTGCTCCACCTGTATATTCGTAGAACGCACGGAATGGATAAACGTATAACCAAGGGAACTCAGTATCTAAATTCTTTGAACACAAGTACATATTTCCAGAGAAATAGAATATCTTTCTGTTCTTATTGAGTTTCTTTCCAGAGTAAGAGCCATAGTTCGTGAAGTTTACATCGTATTGTCCAATCTTGCCCTTTGCAGCTTCACCTTTGAAGAGGTAAGTATCGTTTGCCATCGATGTGCTTGCAACGACATCAGAACCTTTCTGAGTTGCTATGAATGAAATCTTATCGCTTGTAGGAGCTGACAACACTTCTACCATATAAGGTGTGTTGGCTTTGTCGAAGTTCCTGTAAGAGGTATAAACTTAGCCTTTGCCTTATAGTTGTTTGGTTTTGATGCTTCGTTCTGGCTGAGCGTGATACAGCTGTTTTCGTTCATTTTGCTCAATCTGAATTTACATGAGCCATCTTCGTTGGTATGCACTCCATCGTTGTTTATGCTAAGTGTGAATGGCAACATAACAGAAGCAAAAGTAGCCTTGCCATTCTTTGGTACAGTTATTTCTCGGGTATAAGTTGCGGTTTGTGCAGCATCTACACGAATGTTGTATGGTGCATAGAAAGGTTTCTTGTCGGTAATAACGATGTCTTTGCATGCACGGAACTCGCCTGTGCCTGTCTTTGTTGCGAAGTTATTCTTTGCCGGTGCAAGATTTTCGGGCAAGTAGAAGAGTGCGTTCTTTCCGAGCAAGCTCATTGCTTGGTCTAAATCGTCCTTTCCGCCCTCAATGGTTGCCTTGCGATAAACCACAGTCATAAGGTCGCTGGCATCAACATAAAGTACTTGCTCAGGTGATTTTATTTCTGCAGGACGAGGAGTAGAGCCACTACCTAAGATTTCATTGTCGTTCAAAAGGATTTTATTAATTTGGTCTACGGTCAAATAGCCCATCTTGCCACTTTCGCCCATTTCGGTAGTACCAAGCTTCAAGCCATATTGTGGCTTTTCAACATCCTTGCCATTTTCCTCATAGCATGTTGAGGTGTAAATTGGAACCCATGTAAACTTAGGTTTATACTGTTTGAGTACCAACTGAATGTCCATTACATAGAATGCGTGGCTACGGTGTTCAGTCGCTGTGGCTGGCGAAATGTTGTAGCGTGTTTCGTCAGCAGTAAACAAGTAGCGCACTTCGCTGCCATCTTTCATCAATGACAATTCCTTGAACTCGCCACTATAAGCTTTTTTTGAGAATGGAAACTCATTGAAATACTTGATATCAGGACTGGTACTGTTGTTGCCCAACTCGTCAGCATTGTTAAAGCGGAACGCTTTTGTACCACTCACAAGGGCTTTAATCTTCTGTTTGTAATCGGCATTAGGGTCATAAGCAGCATCGTACAAACCCTTGAAGTTTTGGTCGTATGGAGACTCGATGAAGACATAGCGTGCATTGCCGTCCTTTTGCTTTTCTGTTCCGGCGTAATAGGTCTTATCGCCATAAAGGCTGTATAAGTTTTCAAACGTAAACTTACAAGGCTGTTGTTGTCCTTCTTTCACGCTAAAGTCTTCGGGCACATAGAAAGTAAACTTGCCACCACGTACAGAGAAGTCGTTGGCAGTAAAGGTCTGTGTCATAGGATGTGCATCTGCCCAGTCATGGCACACAATATCAATGCTGTGTATGAATGGGTTAAGTGCCTGCATCGTTACATCAACAGACACTACTGCTTGCTTGTCGGTACCTGTTAATCCTGACACTTCAAACTTAACAGCATCGTTGTTTAAGTCCGTGAGCTCGTAACTGCCAGCATCATTGGCGTTCTTAATGTCTATTTTCTGTACGACATTCTTTCCTGTCTTGTCGTAGATCTTTAAAGTGTAAGGTGCACCTTTAGAAATAGTAATATTGGTTCCTGTTTCTTCAGCAGATGCAGCAGAGTTTTGTGAACCAAATTCTAATTTCTTTCCACTACCAAGGCGTAGGTATTTATTACCACAAATTATATTATCACCATCTCTGCGTATTACACTTGCCATTTTTTTATTAGGAGTAACTGATATTGCACCTGAATTATCTACTTGCAAATAAGTATTCTCTATACGCATATAGCCAGTATCATCAATAAACCATTTGGCTGCTTGTGCAGCATTAGTACTTGTGCCTCCAGTTTCTGTCAGGTAATAAGTGGATCCCAAAAAAATTTCTTATAATGTATTTTTAAACTCTGAATATTTTCTTTCTTTAGCGTATGCACAGTTGAATTTTTGCACCTACAATGCGATAGCCTAACAAAAGATTATCACCATGTGTAGTAGTTGCAGTTGTAGGTGTTTCGACAAAATAAGTGTCGTTCCCTAATCCAAAATGAGTTTTATTATCCATTACAAAAGCCGAGATATGCTTGCTGGCAGCAACATCGGCAGCCTCTTTTTTGGCATTTACTGCGGCTTGCTGATAAATAATCATATTTGCAGTAAGGTCAGCAACATTTTTATAATTATAGCTGTAATAAGTCTTGCTACCATTCTTTGAGTTTGGCTTAATAGGACCAATGTCGAGTTTCGATGTGGTAAATGGCATTTCATAATAGCTCACGGGAGATTGAATGTCGCTAACCAATACAGGAGCTACGTGTTCTGTAAAGTCACCTTCAGCAGTGAAATGAAGTTCAAAGTGCTTAATAGTTACACCAAAGTATGCATTTGCATTTCCTTTATCCAAACAGAAATAAAGCTGGTTGCCCATGTCATCTTTTGTCATTGATGTACGCTTGATGGTGTATTCCTTGGTTTCTTCGTTATATTTCCCTATCTGTTCAGAGGTCGTTTTAGCGCTTCCTAAATCGAAATCCTTGTTGGTTTCATACATTTTTTTCGTTACATTTCCCAATTTCATACCTCTTACAGTCTTTCCATTAAGGTTGTTCTTCATTACAAGCGTATATCCTGTAATGCGATAACCTTTAGGTAAAGAGACTTCCATGTAGAGGTTACGGGTCATTCCTCCAAGTAAAACCAATTCGTTATTTTCGATTGCGATGTTACCGGCAGGTCTCTTCAATTCTCCACTTGGTGTAAGATCGGGGTAGTCTGCAACTGTTAACGACAATGGGAGCTGGTCGTGGCGCCAAAGAGACGACCAGCCATTCTGAAATCCTACCTCGTGGTCTTCTGTCAATGCAGCCATCAACTTGCCCGTCTTGGGACTAATGGTTACATTTTGTGCTTGCGTGTGTCCGTATAGACACAATAAGAAGAGGAGTACAATGGTACGATACCATCTTCTTTTTTTCGTTTGATAGTAATTGTTTTTCGCTTTCATAATAGTATTTATTTTGATATTACATTTGTCTTAATATCGACTCGCGATGTTATTGCAAAAATTAGAGAGCCTTCTTTTTAATCAATTTTTAATATCATAAAAATGTTAAATAAGACATAATAAAAACGTAAAATTGCTATACCGATACTCTATTAAGCGAGCAGAAAAATATCGAAAATAAACAAAATAACTGTATTAAAAAGCGTTATAAAATACTGGAAAAACAATTTGTTGCTCATTTAAGATACAATGTTTACGATATTGAGCAATCATTTTAAGACAAAATTTGTATATTTGAAAAAAATAATTAATGAGAAGTGTATATGGCAACAGAAAACTTAATGCAAAGTATCTTAAATGCTTCGTGGGGCATCTATCTTGTGTTTGTCTTCATCTTTATATTTATGAAAATTCCGAAACGTAAAGTTTTTGCTCCCTATCGGCGTTCGCGTGGATTTATGGTTGTGGCTTTTTTCTCTCTTTCGCAAATTTTTCTTTGAGTGGAAACTGCCTAAAAATACACTTTCGGCAGAAGTTCTTTCTGCCATTGACATACCTTTCTTCTATATAGAGCTTATTTTTTTGTGTTTAGCTTTCTTTCATCTGCTTGATCATTCTTTCGGAACCTACAAGCGTGTACTGTTAGATTTGTTATCGTGGTGTATAGTATGTGCCACTTGTTTGGGGGCACTTATTGTTGAAAAGCATACAGTTCAAATCTTATTGGTTTTTGCGGGGAGCTTTATGCTCATTTTTTTTACTCTTATTTGTGTTTTCCGCTTAATGAGAATGTATAAGGCTGTGCGTATTCAACTTGAAAATTACTATACCGAACCAATGTATAACTTCGTGCTTTGGATACGCAGAAGCATTATGTTCATCGTTCTTTTCGGAATTGTCAGTGTTATTATGCTCTTTGCCCCTTACCTTTTTAAGTTGGTTTATTTTGTGGCGGCAACCACTATGAATGTCTATATTGCCGAGTCGTTTATGAACTATTCGTTCGTGTTTGAAACGGTAGAACGTTCGTTTAATTTGAGTTTCAACCAACAAATCTTATTAAAAAGCTCTCAAATTCATAACTCAAGCGACAGCAAGACAGATATTTTAACCGACACCCAAAAGGGTTTAATGCACATTTGGCTTTCCAATGAGGAATACTGCAATCCGGAATTGACCATCGAATCGGTAGCTCGTGAAATAAAAACCAATCGCAGCTATTTATCGAAATATATTAATGAGACTTACAATTCCAACTTCAGCAGCTGGATAAACAGCTTGCGTATTCGTAAAGCCAAGCAAATTATGCTATCCGAAACAACACTTACTATTGAAGAGATTGCCTATAAAGTAGGTTTTTCATCAAGTAGTTACTTCATTCAAATTTTCTTACGATTAGAAGGAACTACCCCTTTGCGTTGGCTTAATGCACGAAGAAAGGTTTAAGTATGTGTACTACACATCGTCTGCTTCGGAACTTTGTTCATCAGCAGATTGTACTCTAATATCACGGAATGAGGTGGGCGACACACCGAAAAAGTTGCGGAAAAGGCGGTTGTAGGTGCTTCGTGAGTTAAAACCAGCCATCAATCCTGTGTCGTTAATGTTCATATCGGGACGTCCTACCAACAATGCAGCTGCATAGCGTAGACGATAGCGTGTAATGAATTCCGATATGGTGAGTCCGTCGGCATACTTTCTGATGGCGCTCCCTAAGTAAGTCCGGTTTGTATTTAACAGCGTAGCCATCAGGTCCCGATTGAAGTCGGGGTCGCGATAAGGCTTGTCCCTATCCATCATTTGGCAAGTCTCTATAAACAATCGTTCTTCCATCGTCAGCTTTTCTTCGGACAAAGTTTCCAACGAGGCAAGGTTCAAGCGTTCTGTCAGTTTAAAGCGTTGCACAGTTTTGAACATTATTCTTTCTCGTTGTCTCAGCTTTCGTGTATAAATATAATAAAGCACACCTATCAATATTGATATCAGTAACGCACTCAAGGATATGGCTAAGTTCATGTTAGCCTGATTTCTGTTTGCCCGTTCGTTCTCTAATTGGTAGTTCACGCTCATTTCGTTGAGTTGGTTACGCATATAATTTTCTTCCAGACTATCGCGTTTTTTCCATCAAACTGCTGTATAGCTGCGATGCTTCTTTGTATCGCCCGGCACTGTTTAAGATGTAGGCATGGTCGATAAGCAAACTGTTCATACCCATAGCATCTTTGATAGAGGCACTTATTTTCAAGCACATATTGCTGTATTCCAAAGCTTTTTCATAGTCTTTCTTACACGCCCAAAACTGTGATATGCTATGATAATAGGCAGATTTTACCCTTATGGTCTGAGAGTTTATAGTAGAAGCTACTTTCTGTAGATAGCTATTGGCTGCATCATAGTTACCCATTTGCATCTGCGCATCGGCTATTGCAAGATAGCAATAAGCATACCACGGTGTCAAGGGCGATAAAGATTTGCCCTCTTTCTTTATCTTTTCGGCATGCTCCTTTAGCTTTTCCTCCCATTCCTGCGCAACTTTGAGCATCTGTGAATATTGCCTTTCATTATAAAGAGCATCAGTATAATTAGAATAAATCAGTATGAGCAAGCGGTTGTTAGGTTTCAGTTTCTTGGCATATTCAACGGCAATGGCAAAGTGTCGCAGCGATATAATACCGTCGTACATGTCTGCATAGATTTCTCCCAATAGGTTGTTTGCCACAGCAAGCCCATATCCGTTTTTCCGTTTTTTAGCATCGTCAAACAATTCTTTAGCCTCTGAAAGTGCCTGAATGATTTTCTCTGTATAAAAATGCTGCTCTATCATGAGCGACCACAATTCATAATAGTAGTCTGTATAGCCGTAAGCTATCATTTTATTCATGGCGTCTGGCAATTCCTTGTGCAGCTGTTTGTCTTTGTCATAATTATAATAGTAGCACATCAAACGCTTCAATCCATACATTTCATCGACTGTTGAAGCCTGTTTTTGTGCCTCTGCAATATAAATCTTCAATGATCGTATTGTTTTTTTCATCGTCTTTTCCAATGGCATTGTCGCAAGCATTGCGCAGATAAACCAACCGTTCCTTTGCCGGCATTCGCGACATTTCACTATGAACAGTGGCAGTATTTATATCAGCAAACGCAACGGAAGCTCCTCCTATAAGGATATAGAGTGTGCATAAAACAGCTTTTAAGGAATGGGGAGGGTGAAGTAATAAATCATATACAAACAGTTTCATATCGGTAACGTTTTCATATTTCTACAGTCTGATTAAGCTTAAAACACATTGATGTTCTATTTCTATAAGTTCTCTCATATTTGACATTTAGAAGATAACGATGTTTCCAAACTACATAAATAGCTATCTGACTACAAAGATAATGATTTTATTTTAACCATTATCTATTTTTCTTGCTTATAATTTCTTAGACTGTTATATTGTTTCTACAACAATTCGGGCAGTTCGTATAGTTTTGTGCCGTTGCTACCTTTTATTAATATGTAGTGATTTTTAGGCTGACAGCGGGCTATTTCCGCTTTTACTTCCTCAACGTCCTTGAACTTTTTAAAGGTCGTAACGGTTTTTCCGAAGTCCTCGCCCACAAGCCAAACGTTCGTAATGCCTGCTGCCACAAGCAAGTCTACCACCTTTTGGTGTTCCTCGGCAGTTGCTTCGCCCAGCTCGCGCATATCGCCCAGTATCGCCATCTTGTTGTCTACCGACATCAAACGGAAGTTTTCTATGGCTGCTGCCATACTCGAAGGATTGGCATTGTAGGCATCTACAACGAGTTTGTTGTTCGGCGTTTCGGTGAGTTGCGAGCGGTTGTTGCTCGGTATATAGTTTTCCAATGCGTGGCAAATTTGCTGTGGCGCAACACCGAAGTGCAAACCGATGGCAATGGCAGCCAGCATATTGTCTAAATTGTATGCTCCAACAAGGTGAGTCAGCACTTCTTTCCATTCGCCCCCTGCTTCGTGCCAACGGAAACGCAGGAAAGGCGCACAGTCTACCACCTCGCCTTGCACATTCGCTGTTTCGTCCTGACCATACGAAACCACACGTTCAAAATCGCGTTGCGCAGCCATTTCTGCTAAGTCTGCATTGCTTTCGTTCAGGAAAAGCAGACAGTCGTGCGATTTCAGGTAGTCGTACAGTTCGCCTTTGGTTTGCTTTACGCCTTCAAAGCTGCCAAATCCTTGCAGATGCGCACGTCCCACATTGGTAATCAGTCCGCAGGTAGGTTCTACATATTCGACCAGTTTCGTGATGTCGCCTCTGTGCGATGCTCCCATTTCTATTACGGCAATTTCGTGTTCGGGACGCAGACGCAGCAAGGTTTTAGGTACTCCCACATCGTTGTTGAAGTTGCCTTCGGTATGCAAAACATTGAATTTCTTTACCAGCACTGCCGATATTAGTTCTTTTGAAGTGGTTTTTCCGTTTGTGCCCGTAATACCTATTACAGGTATTGGGAACGTGCGGCGGTGTGCTCTTGCTATTTCCTTGTAGGCTATAAGAGCGTCGTCTACGAGTATAATGCGGTCGTTTCCCGCTTCGGCATACTCTTTTTCGTCGATAATGGCATAGCTGCAACCTTTTTCCAATGCTGCTTTTGCAAATTTATTACCATCGAACGAAGCTCCTTTCAGTGCAATGAATATGCTGCCCTCTGGGCAATTGCGACTGTCGGTTGTTATAACAGGGTGCTGTTCGTATAGTTTGTACAATTCCTTGCTGTCCATATCTTCGATTTTTAATATCTGCAAAGGTAATGGAAATAGTAGAGACATCAAAGGAATAGGGTGCTTTTATTAAGCAGGAAATGCAGAAAGGAGGAGTTGCAGAGGTGTGTATGTTTCTGTACAAAGCCGTTACACAAAATTCGTACTAATCTTATAACCATGACAGACTTGTTCAATAATCTGCCTATCTCATAGTTCTTATATGCAAAAATCTTCGGTTTCATCGGGCTCGGTAGATTAACTGAGTTGTTTTATGAATGAAGAAGAAGCAACAAGCGTGTAAATATTTTTCATAAGAGTAAATCTATTGCCTCAACCATCTGTTCATCAACGCATTACAGAACCTATTGTTTTGCGTTCCAAAAAGTGGCTGTTTTGCACGGTAAAGCGTAGGTTTTGCATCGCAAAAAGAGCCGCTTTCGCAATGTCAAAGTGTAATCATCGGTTTTTTATAAAATTGTCTTTACAAAGTTAGAGAGAACAACTCTGACTATTTTATTAGGAGGTTCGCTAAAAGAATATCTATAGGATTGCTTGCCCAACCTGCTTTCCTATACTGGACTTGCTTGTAGGTTAGAAACAAAAATCCCGCAAACTCAGAAGAATTTGCGGGACTTAGAACTATATTAACTATTAAAAATAATCGTTAGCTTGTCCGTCAGCAGAACGGAAACCACAGTGTGGTTTGCCGTTCCTCACAATTATGAACGGTGATTGCCATCGCGATGTGGGCGGCGTTCGCCTCTGTCGCCACGTGGACGACGCTGTGGCTCTCACATAGCCTTCAGGCTTTTTCAGCAAGCAGCGGTGTGAAAGTTTGTACTTACCCGTCTTAGGGTCGATGTCGAGGAGCTTGACTTGAAGTTTGTCGCCTTCCTTAATGCCAGCTTCTTCAACGGTAGCAAGCCGTTTCCAGTCGATTTCTGAAATATGGAGCAAGCCATCTTTACCTGGTAAAATCTCAACAAAGCAACCATAAGGCATAATAGAACGAACTGTACCTTCGTAAACTTCTCCTATTTCTGGTACGGCAACAATTGATTTAATTTTGCCCATAGCAGCATCAATTGCAGTTTTATTGGGTGCAGAAACCTGAATTTTACCTACACCATCAACTTCGTCAATGGTAATAGTAGCACCACTTTCTTCCTGCATCTGCTGGATAATCTTACCACCGGGACCTATGATAGCACCGATAAATTCTTTTGGAATTTCGAGGGTCTCAATACGTGGAACCTGTGGTTTCATCTCTTTGCGCGGTTCAGGAATGGTTTCTACTATCTTGTCGAGAATGTATTCGCGAGCCTGTTTAGCCTGCATAAGTGCCTTTTCGAGGATTTCAAACGAAAGTCCGTCGCACTTGATATCCATCTGTGTCGCTGTAATACCGTCGCGTGTACCTGTTGTCTTGAAGTCCATATCGCCCAAATGGTCCTCGTCGCCAAGAATATCGCTGAGCACGGCATACTTTTCTTCGCCCGGATTCTTAATCAACCCCATTGCAATACCCGATACTGGCTTCTTGATAGGCACACCAGCGTCCATCAATGCAAGTGTTCCCGAACATACGGTAGCCATAGAAGAAGAGCCGTTAGACTCCAATACCTGACTTACAAGACGCACTGTGTAAGGGAAATCTTCTGGTATCATACCCTTCAAACCGCGCCAAGCCAAGTGTCCATGACCAATTTCGCGACGACCAACTCCACGTTGTGCCTTTGCCTCGCCCGTACAGAAAGGAGGGAAGTTGTAGTGGAGCAGGAAGCGTTGGTAGCTCTTGTCGAGCACGTTGTCTCACCATCTTCTCGTCCAACTTCGTACCCAATGTACAAGTAGCGAGTGCCAATGTTTCGCCACGTTGGAAGTATGCGCTTCCGTGAGGCATAGGCAGTGGGTCTACTTCGCACCATATTGGGCGAATTTCATCGCATGCACGGCCGTCCATGCGCTTACCTGTATCAAGAACGCTGCGGCGCATTGAGTCGCGCTGTACATCAGCGTAGTAACGTTCAATCTGTGCGTGTTTTTCCTCGAGGTCGTCTTCCGAAAGGTCGGTATGTGCTGCATCGTAGCGTTCGATGAAGTCCGACTTAATCTTGTCGTAAACTTCTTCGCGGTGCTTCTTGTCGTTGTCGCCACTCTGAGCCTGTGCATAACAAGCATCATACGTTTCTTTCTTCACCTGCTCGCGGAGCTCTTCGTCATTCACTTCGTCGCAATATTCGCGCTTAACGTCTGTACCGAGTTCCTTTGCAAGTTCTTCCTGTATTTCGCACATAGGCTTAATAGCGTCGTGCGCTGCCTTAAGGGCGTTGATAAGGTCTTGTTCTGAAACCTCGTCCATTTCACCCTCCACCATCATAATGTTGTCCTTGGTGGCACCGACCATAATATCCATATCGGCTTCCTCCATTTGTTCGAAGGTTGGGTCGATGATATATTCTCCGTTTACACGTGCTACGCGCACTTCAGAGATGGGGTGTTCGATAGGAATATCCGAGCATTGCATAGCTACCGATGCTGCAAATCCTGCCAAAGCATCGGGCATATCAACGCCGTCAGCTGAAAGAAGCATTACTGTAACGAACACTTCTGTGTGATAATCTGAAGGGAAAAGAGGACGAAGCACACGGTCTACAAGACGCGATGTGAGAATTTCGTCGTCGTTGGCTTTGCCTTCGCGCTTTGTGAAACCACCAGGGAAGCTGCCTGCGGCAGCATACTGCTCGCGATAATCTACTTGCAAAGGCATAAAGTCTGTACCTGGAACTGCCTCTTTGGCTGCACAAACAGTTGCGAGGAGCACGGTGTTACCCATTCTGATTACTGCCGCGCCATCGGCTTGCTTTTGCAACCTTTCCAGTTTCAATTGTGATGTTTCTTCCATCAGCCAATTGAAGAGTTTTCGTAATTACGTTCATCTAAAATTTAAAATACTTATTGTTTTGACCTAACATCATAAGGAAAAGTAAAGACCACAAAAAGGCAAAAGAACAACTATAGTTTTGCCTTGTGAAGCGTTTACTTATTCCGCATAACTTTTTAAAATCGCACAAAATTAAGGATTAATTGCTGAACAGACGAATAAAAGTCCATTTATTTTCTGCTTTAACTTGTTTTTCAGCTATTTCACCCTAACCGATAGGCATTTATGTACGATTTGTTGGACTTTTCCATTCCAATTCGGTGGGCGCACGGCAACTTTGCAACTTGGTTGCACAACCTTTTGTTTACCTTTGCATCGAAATCAGTAACAAAACATAAAAAGCGATGAAGAAAAAAGTTATAAGAATCATTCTTACGTCCGTGCTGCTATTGTTGGCATGGATTGTGGAGCGCAATTGTAATTTGCCAACGTGGCAAATGCTGGTTGTTTACCTTATTCCTTACCTGCTTATCAGCTACGATGTGTTGGGCGAAGCGGTGGAAGGAATTATGGAGGGCAACCCTTTCGACGAGAATTTCCTTATGTCTGTAGCCACAATAGGTGCTTTTGTGGTCGGCTTTTTGCCCAACGGAGAACCGCAATTCTTGGAAGGTGTCTTCGTTATGCTGTTCTTCCAAGTGGGCGAACTGTTTGAACACTACGCCGAAGACAAGACGCGAGATTCCATTTCCGACCTTATGGACATACGCCCTGATACGGCAAATGTGGAAAGAAACGGCGAAATCATCGTGGTAAACCCCGCTACCGTTGCCATTGGTGAGGTAGTTCTTGTGAAGCCTGGCGAAAAGATTCCACTCGATGGAGAGATTATTGAGGGAACTTCCAGCCTGAATACGGTGGCACTGACAGGCGAAAGCATACCCAAAGATGTAACGCTGGGTGATAATGTTGTATCGGGTTGTGTGAACATTTCGGGTTTATTAAAGATAAAAAGTAAGCAAAACCTTCGATAATTCTACTGCATCAAGGATATTGAATTTGGTAGAAAAAGCAAGTGAGAATAAATCAAGAAGCGAGTCTTTTATTCGTCGTTTCGCACGTATCTATACGCCTATCGTAGTTATCTCTGCAGTTATTATAGCGTTTATTCCGCCATTTTTTTCAGATAGTTATAACTATGCGCTATCTACTTGGCTCTACCGTGCACTAACTTTCCTTATAGTCAGTTGTCCGTGTGCTTTGGTTATTTCTATTCCTTTATCGTTCTTCTGTGGTATAGGTGGAGCCGGTCATGTAGGTATTCTTATAAAAAGGTGGAAATTATATGGAAGCTTTTAACGCGAGCAAAAACTATTGTTTTCGATAAGACAGGAACACTAACTCGTGGTGTTTTTGAAGTAGAAGCAATCCATCCAAATCAGTTTTCAGAGAAAGAACTCTTACATCTTGCAGCACATGTCGAGCAATTTTCTACGCACCCAATAGCAATCGCACTGCGAAACGCTTATAAAGAAACAGGTTGTAAATGCAAAGTTGAAAATATAAAAAGAATTTGTCGGACAAGGAATTTCTGCCGAAATCAACGGAAGAAACGTGTGTTGGCAATAAAAACTAATGGATTTCATAGGAGTTGAAATAGTTGCCTGCAACAAAATGTCAGCATCTTAAAGGAACTACGGTACATGTTGCTGTAGATGGTGCGTATGTTGGTCATATTGTTATTGCTGACCAAATAAAAACCGATGCATCTTCGGCTATTGCAAAACTAAAGAAAGCTGGTATTGGGAAAACTGTAATGCTAACTGGAGATCGTAAAGAAGTAGCCGACATTGTTGCCACACAATTGGGAATAGACGAAATGTTACAGCGAACTAATGCCTGCCGATAAAGTAACATACGTAGAACACTTACTGAACGAGAAGCCGATTAACAGTGCACTAGCTTTCGTGGAGACGGCATAAACGATGCGCCTGTTTTTAGCACGGGCAGATATTGGAATTGCGATGGGAGCACTTGGAAGCGATGCAGCAATAGAGGCAGCTGACGTCGTTCTTATGGACGATAAGCCTTCAAAAATAGCCAAAGTCATTGCTATTTCTCGTCGTACTATTAATATTGCCCGGCAAAAATGCAGTGTTTGCTATAGGTATAAAAAGTAGCGAGTGCTTATTCTGTCTCACCGTAGGAATAGCAACAATGGGAATGGCTGTTTTTGCAGATGTAGGTGTAATGGTACTTGCCGTACTGAATGCTACTCGTGCTTTAAAGGTGAAATAAATTGTAAGAATAAAACTTAAAGGGTGCTTCCACCATTATAAATGCCTTCATATAGCAAGTTATGCTTTTACGAAGGCATTTTTATGCTCAAGAAATCGCTTTATCCAATATAAATAAGTACTTTTGCAGAAAAATAAAAGGCTTAAATCAATGGAGTTCTCAATTACAAAGAAAGTGCTTTATCGCGAAATTGTCGATTACGTTATGATTACCCTCGGGTGCATCTCGTATGGCATTGGTTGGACCATCTTTCTACTTCCAAACAACATTAGTACAGGTGGAGTTGCAGGTTTGTCGTCTCACAGTCTTTTGGGCTTTGAATATTCCCGTCTCTTACACTTACTTCGTTTTAAATGCTCTTTTATTAACTGTAGCATTAAAGACACTTGGCTGGCGCTTTTGCGTTAAAACAATCTATGGAGTGTTGGTTATGACATTTGCAACTGGAATCTTGCGAGGATATTTTCCACACCCTACAATTATGCACGAACAACCATTTGTTGCCATGCTTATAGGCTCGTTGTTCTGTGGTATGGGCTTAGGTTTTTGTCTTTCTTATAATGGAAGTTCAGGTGGTTCCGATATTGTTGCAGCAATTGTAAATAAATACCACGACATTTCGCTTGGCCGCGTACTAATTCTGGTAGATACTTCTATCGTAACATTAGGGTTATTTTTGTGCTGAAAGATTGGGAGCGTGTCATTTATGGTTATCTATCTTTGTTTATCGTATCTTTTGTGTTAGACCAGGTAGTTAATTCTGGCAGGCGTTCGGTTCAGTTTCTCATTATTTCGGAACGATATAAAGAAATATGCAAAGAAGTTGTAGAAACTCCACCTCATCGTGGCTGTACTATTATAGATGCCCAAGATATTACACGGGACAAACAACAAAAGTTGTATTGGTTGTTACACGTCAACGCGAAGCAAGAACGCTTTACCATCTTATAAACGACATAGACCCTCACGCTTTTGTTACACAAAGTCAGGTAATGGGTGTGTTCGGGCAAGGTTTCGACAAGTTTAAAATTAAGAACAAAAACAACAAGAGAAATTCTGAAACTGTTTCTGTAGAAACAAAATAAACCTCGAAGCACTATTTCGGTGCGTCAAGAATACGCTTCTTGGCACACCTTTTTTATATGCTCTTTTAGTACTGGTGCAATAAAATTGCACGGTAATTAAATATCATCAAAAAGAGATCGTTCTTTGACATATTGATTATGAGATGGAAGAGGGTCTTGCTCCGTTATAAGCTCTTTCAAGTTTACTTTTTCAAGTACAGAAATTCTTATTAAAGTAGCCACCTCTGTTATTGAATATGGGCTTTTGTACTCATGCTTTATCTTGGCAATTAGAAGATATGTGATAATTGCAACCCACAGATGGGTGCTTACCGCATTCTTTGAAAATCCCCATAAAGTCTTGACAACAATATTTTGTTTGATCCATTTGAAGAAGACCTCAATATCCCATCTGTGTCTATAGAGATTTGCAATTTCTAATGCTTCAATCTCAAAGTTATTGGTTATGAATTCGACTTCTTTACCGTTGGCTGCATCATAGTAACACACTTTTCGGATATGTTCAGGATATAGCTTTCTGGATTTGCATGTAGTTAGGCGTATTGTAAAATCGCCTCTTACTCCAGTGCTTACATCAAAGTCTTCTTTGTGGTCTACAATCTCATATCGCATGTTGTCTTTTGGACGGCAAATCCAAAATGCACCAGCCTTATGAAATCTGTATAATGCATCAAAGTCCACATATGCCTTATCCATCATATAAAATGCAAGTGGATCTGGCTCAATCCTATCCAGCTCGTTACTGTCATGCCATTTGCCGTCTGTAATATGAATGCTGGAAGGAATGCTTCCACGTAAATCAAGTAATGTGTGCATTTTAACTGCTCCCTTACTGTATTTACCCAAAGCCCAGGTTGCAAGCACTATGCTTGTTGATATTGTTGTGGAGTCTAAAGCATAAAGTACATTGTAAACAGATACCTCTGACAATTTTGTCTCTGAATACAATGGACGTACTTGTTCAATGAGATATTTGCCCAGTTCCTCGTATATGTGATAGTTGCGGTTCTCATTGGCTCGAGATAACGAAGAATGAGTGCCTGTTTTGCGAATTCCTAAATGATACAATATATTATGATGTGCTGTCAGGCACATACATATGTCTCTTAAGGAATCACAGCCAGTAATCTGACCGAACAATAAATGTAACAGATGATTATAGCTGTTTAATTCTCTTGAATGTCTATCACCTTTATATTTCGCGACAAGTTTATCAAACTGGTAACGAGGAACAAAGTCTATGACTTGAGAGAATATGTACTTTCCAATATTCATAATCTTGCAGATTTAGGCTGCAAAATTACTCTTACCATTTCAAATCAAAAACTAAGGACGTTCTAACTGATTAAATATCAAATCAATATAGAAGTGGCTTCAATTTTTATTGCACCACCAGTAAGCTACAACACAAATAGTAATATTTTAACTATTTTTAGTTTTAGGTGAATATAACGTAACTACGTGAATTCAACAAGCAAGTGCAAATTTACTTAATTTGTTCGTAAAAGCACTCATGTGGTGTTTTAAATTCTAATTTCTTTCTTGGTCTGATGTTAATTTTCTTTGAATACTTTGTGATTTGTTGATGGCTGACATGTTCAAACGTTTCTGTTTTTGGCACGTATTGCCTTAATCAGTCCGTTTGCATTTTCTATGGCCTCTTTCTGCCATGAAGCGTATGGGTCAGCAAAATAGATGGTGACACCAAGGCTTTTGCCTATCATTTCATGACAAGCGAATTCAGTACCGTTGTCAGTTGTAATAGACTTGACATGCTCTTTGAATGGAGACAGCAAATGTATTACAGTACGTGCCAGGTCTTTGGCATTTTTCCCCTTTTTGAGTTTTCTCATAAACAGCATGTTTGTACTGCGCTCTATCAGTGTCACGATGGCCCCATGGTTTCCTCTTCCAACAATCGTGTCCATCTCGAAGTCTCCAAAGCGTTTTCCGTCAACTTCAGCAGGTCTCTCACTGATGCTTGTTCTATTGGGTATGGATATGCGCCTGCCACCAACAGGTCTGGCGCGACGCTTCAGCTTGTGACGACAGTGTTTATATAATGTTCCTCCTTCTGCCTTGTCCTTACGTATCATACGATATATGGTCTCATGGCTAATATACTTGCCGTCCTTGGCCAATACACCGGATATTTGTTCCGGAGACCATTGCTCGGTAACAAGAAGATGCTTTGCCTCTTCCATGACATCCTTGTTGATTGAACGATTGCCTGGCTTTCTGCGCTTTGTCTGTACTGCATTTGCTTGGGCTGTTTCCCAATTATAGCGTCCTCTGACTCCACTATTACGTCTTATTTCACGAGACACTGTACTTGGACTTACATTTATCGCTTTGGCAATCTCTTTTTGTTTCGTTCTATTTTGGAGTAGTACAGAAATTGTGTACCTTTGCTCCGAGGTTAATTGTTTGTACATTGCAATGCAAAATTAATTAATCTTTGGGAGACAGAGGTCTCCCTTTTTTATTCTTATGCATTGCTTGTTTATTTTCCACTCATGGGAGCTGCTCGCCCCCAAACCCCTCGGTGTTTTCTGGTATAGATTATTAAGCTAAACCTACACTTGGGATTGCAGTTCTATGTTGAACTTGCGTACAGTATTCATAGGTTTTCAAATGCTGCAAAGGTAGTAAATAAAAGCGTTCTGTGAGGTTTCAGCCTACCAAATGTCCATTACGCCTTTTTTTCGAAAGTGTGTTGCCCATACAAAAAATATGGCAGAAAGGTGGAATGATACAGATATAACCAGATAAATTTAAACCACTAAAAAACAAGACTGTTATGAACGGTCGAAAACTTATAATGAAAAAGATTTTTCCTTATTATAAATTCGGCACTTTTATATTATAAAAAAAGAAGATTATAATATAAAAATTAGAGAAACATAATTATCATTGAAAATACTACTCGTTTTGTATCCACAAAAAGACTTAAAAAATATTGATAGGGCAAAACAAAATTGAACAAACATATATGGGTTTAATTTAGAACACCTGTCCATTTGTGCATTTAAACCCAAAAAGAGAATTGAGAGTTACGAAAATATCTGTAAAACAACGTTTCTACTTCTCTATCATTTTTCAGCACTTTATTTACAGCTCGTGTAACATTGCCCGAAATAATACCAGAGTTCGAATCTTTCTTTCAAACCAAATTTCATCTTTGTAAGGTCCTGAAGAACAACTATCATAATGGCAAGCAATTCGTTGTCGGTTTCTTCTGGCATTTTTACATAATAAAATTTACAATTTGTTGCTTAGTCTCCTTGTGTCTAAAAATCTGTCGTATAGCCGATACAATAAATCCACGCAACAAAGCATCTTTTTCGGTAGCATAATGTTCTTTTAAAATTTTAATAGCCTCAGCATCGCCCAACCAGCCACAAGCAATTATGGCTTTGTATCTAATTTCTTTGTCTGCATCGTCAAGATAAGGCAGAATATAGGGCAGATATTCTTTGTTGTACGACAATCCCTATGAGATGAATCACATTAGATTTTGCCAGAGCATCAGTTTCAGTTTTCAGTTTTTCTTCCAAAAAAAGCATACCTTCTCTTCCACGCTTTAGAAATCCTTTCCCTAAAATTCGTTTCAAATAAGCATTCTCCGAATCTTTAAAATAGCAATAATGGCGTTCCATACCTAATGCAGAATCATCTTGCAATAATATATTCAGAAAGTTATTGTACCGTAAAACTATCTGTAGCTAAAAGTCTCCTTATAATAATACGAAACATCGTTATCGTTCATAATCAATTTAATACTATTTTTAAAATATAAATACCCCTTTTATAGTACCCATACGTCCATTCGCAATGAAATATTCACCATCAATACTTTAACATTAAACATTCCTCCATATCAGTCTCTAAATGGTGCAAACAAAATATCTCAACTAATGTCTAAACATTAAACTAAAAATAACAGAATATATTGTACTCTAAGCCTTTTTTGCACTATATCTGAAAACTTTCAACCAACGTGTAAAGGCGTTGCACAATGCGAAGTATGGCACATTTACAGTGACATAAACAAAATCCCCTCCCGAATATGAACTCGAGAGGGGACTGTTGTCTATATATTATAATGTGTATTCGGCAGCTTAGTTGAGCCACTTAACATACGCGAAGTCTTGACGGTGTGGCAACAAACTGTTCTTTGGATACATACGAACGGCACACTTGAATGCACCTGCGTCAGAGGCATCGAAGTCTAATTGGAAAGTGTAGAGGTTACCCTCGGTCTTGACAAGCTTGAATGGCAACACCTTATGAATGTTAACATCGTCGACAGGCGTATTGTTTAGCACTACAAGTTCCAAGCCAACTGCGTCTTGAAGTCCCTGCTCGTCTATCGTGAATGTAAGTGTTGTTATCTTTCCGGTTACGGCATTGTTCAGCGCATCGAAATTGCTGTCTATAACGTTAATGCTGTCCCAACGTTCTGCTACCGTCTCTTTCCACAATGCAATTTCCTTGGCTAAACGGTTATCGTTGGCATGCAGTTTAGCCGAACGTTCAGCCTGCTTGTCATAGAACTTAGAGTAGTAGTCGTCTAACTGGCGCTTCATTGTGTAATGTGGTGCGATGGTAGCGATAGAATTCTTCACAACCTTAACCCAATCACCCGAATAGGTCTTGCTCTTTGGTCTTGTTGAAGAACAGAGGCGTTATTTCGTTTTCTAACAAACTGTAGATTGTGGCAGCATCGAGTTTGTCCTGATACTCTTGGTTTTGGTAAGTGCGCTTCTCTGGAAGAGCCCAGCCGGCACCCTTGCGATAACCTTCCACCCACCAGCCATCGAGCACAGACAAGTTTACAACACCATTCATTTCTGCCTTTTCGCCAGATGTACCACTTGCCTCTAACGGGCGAGTCGGAGTGTTCATCCAAATATCGACACCGGAAACAAGGCGGCGTGCCAGTTCCATGTCGTAGTCTTCAAGGAAAATAATCTTGCCGAGGAACTGTGGCATCTGCGAAATCTCGAATATTCGCTTAATCAGTCCCTGCCCGGCACCGTCTGCAGGGTGTGCCTTACCAGAGAAGAAGAAGAGCACCGGACGTTCGGGATTGTTCACAATCTTCTCCAAACGCTCCAAATCGGTGAAGAGAAGGTGCGCACGTTTATAGGTTGCAAAGCGGCGGCAGAAGCCAATCATCAGTGCGTTAGGATTTATCTTTTCGAGGATAGAAACCACCTTTGCAGGGTCTCCCTGGTTGCGAAGCCATTGCTGTGTGAATTTATCGCGGATATATTTTATGAGTTTATTCTTCAAAGCCATACGTGTGTTCCATATCTCCTCATCAGGAACATTGTATATGGCGTGCCAAATATTCTCGTTGCTTTGGTCTGACATAAAATTGTCATCAAAGTTTGCAGCGTATACTTTACGCCATTCTGTAGCTGTCCATGTAGGCAGGTGTACACCGTTCGTTACATAGCCCACATGGTTTTCTTCGGGGAAATAGCCCTTCCACAGCGGTGCGAACATCTTCTGGCTTACCCAACCGTGCAGGCGAGATACGCCGTTGATTTCCTGTGATGTATTGCAAGCAAAGGTACTCATGCAGAAACGTTCGCTGTGGTCGTCGGGATTGGTACGCCCCATGCCGATAAATTCGTCCCAGCTTATGCCCAATTTTTCGGGATAACCTGACATATACTTGTTGAAGAGAGCTTCGTCAAAGTAGTCGTGTCCAGCTGGGACAGGCGTATGAACGGTGTAGAGCGAAGATGCACGGACAAGTTCCATTGCCTGATTGAATGTTAAGCCTTGCTCTACATAGTCGCAGAGTCGTTGCAAGTTGCAAAGTGCTGCGTGTCCTTCGTTGCAGTGATAGATGTCTTTCTTTATGCCGAGCTTCTTCAAAGTGAGTATGCCACCGATACCGAGCAATATTTCTTGCTTGATGCGGTTTTCCCAATCGCCTCCGTAAAGGGCATGCGTAATAGGACGGTCGAACTCTGAATTCATGTCGTTGTCGGTATCGAGCAAGTAGAGTTTTATACGACCTACGTTCACCTGCCATACCAATGCGTGAACCATATAGTTGGTGTAAGGCACATCTACAACCATTTGGTTACCATCAGCATCGAGCACACGTTCGATAGGAAGTGAATTGAAGATTTGTGCATCGTACTTTGCTATCTGCTGACCGTCCATTGAAAGACTCTGACGGAAGTAGCCGTAACGATAGAGGAAGCCCACTGCACAGAGATCTACATTAGAGTCTGACGCTTCTTTGAGGTAGTCCCCGGCGAGCATTCCCAAACCACCTGAATAGATTTTCAGGACTTGGTTAAGACCAAACTCCATACAGAAATAGGCTACTGACGGACGTTTAGCATTGGGTTTCACGTTCATATAGTCCTTGAACATCTTATAAACGTTCTTCACGCGCTTCATCAGATCCTTGTCTTTAACAATGGCTTCCTTACGGTCGTAGCTCAATTGTTCGAGTAACAACACCGGATTGTGCCCTACCTTCTCGTAAAGTTCTTCGTCCAAATGGGTAAAAAGGCTACGTGCCTCGTGTGTCCAACCATACCAAAGGTTGTGTGCTATCTCGTCGAGACAAGCCAATTCTTTTGGAAGACTTGACTTAACATTCACCTCTTTCCATTGAGGTTCATTTGAATAATCAGACTTTATCTTCATAATTCTATCTATTATGTTATTTTTATGTTTATTCTTTTTATCCTTACAATCTAATCCGTCTATCACTATATTCGGATATGTTTGTTATCATTTTCATTCTCTTTCTCTTAATCTTACGTCTCTATTCTTTATGGCAATGTCGTAGGCAGTTTTGTAAGCTTGTATGAACTCGCACCACAATGCTTTCTTCGATAACTTTTGTGCGTTCGCTCTACATTTCTCAACTGTTTTCTTGTCCATCGCAGCATATTCCTTTATGGTCTGCTTTATGCTGTCTGCCACTTCAAAAGTAGTTGTTGTCGGTTCGGTGTATTACTTTTTACGCCATCTGTTATCTCGCAAAATTTGCCTTTCAGCTGGTTTGCCCATAAACCAAAGCCAGCAAGGTCGGTTGTGATACACGGAACTTTGAAAGCTATCGATTCTAAAGGTGTGTACCCCCATGGCTCATAGTAAGATGGGTACACACAAAGGTCGTTGCCTAACACCACATCGTAGTAAGACATATTTACTATTCCGTCATCTCCATTCAAGTAACAAGGAATAAATATTAGTTTCACTTTGTCGGTGGGTGCATTTGCAATGCCTAAATGACGCGCCATGTTCAATACACAATCAGCGTCCATGTTGTGTAGTTCATGTGTAACAAGTGGAAGGAACAGTGCTGTGTCGTATGTTTTGTTTGTTGCTAGACGTTCTTGCAGGTCAGTACGAGGTCGAGCTACCCAACCTGGTACTTCAATGAATGCAACGACATCTCGTTGTAGTTCTTCATCGTGCCTTAATTTGTTTATTGCCTCAATAAAGACATCGATGCCTTTATTTCTGAATTCGTAACGCCCACTTGTAGATACAATAAGCGTATTGTCGTCAAGCTTAGAACCAGTAAGCGCTTCGGCAATACGTAACAATCGTTTGCGGGCAGCGTTACGTTTTTTCGTAAATAGGGCGGCTTTAGGGACGAAGTCGTCTTCGAATCCATTCGGAAGCACCGCGTCTACGGGTTTGTCCAAGAGTTCTTTGCATTCAACGGCAGTAATGTCGCTCACTGTAGTGAAGCAGTCTACATAGTGTGCAGTCTGTTTCTCAATAGAATGTTTACTCTGCATATTGAGTTCGTCTGCCATTTGGTCGCCATTATATGCTTGCAGATAGTCGTACAGTGGCTTGTTGTTGCCGGCTATGCTGCGTCCTATTCCTGTTGCATGGGTAGTAAATATTGTTGCTATCTCGGGTACATCGTGCTGTAATGCCAATGCTGCAAAACCCGTCTGCCACTCATTGGCGTGGAAAATAACGTTTGTGCAGTTGCATAAATAGAACCGAAAGAAACTTTCAACAACTTTTGCGGTAGCATAAGAGAACATAGCCGAGTCGTCGTAATCGCCGTAAGCATGCAGGCTGTCTACACCGTAGTGTCCCCAAAGCTCACCATAGAATTTGTTCTTATCAGCATAAGAAGCCTTGAAGTCTACTAAAAAGGCTATTGGAGTGCCTGGAGTGTTCCATCGACCTATCTTTAAACTTAACCCATCATGTTTGGCAACGGCTAACCAGTCGTTGAAAAGCGCTTTGTCTTCAAAAAAATATGGGTTCTCTTCTCCATTGAAACAATCAGGACCGATGAAGACAATGCGATCCTGCATTATCTCTTGCAATGTTTTGGCACGTGTGGAAAGCACAGTGTAGATACCACCAACCTTGTTGCATACTTCCCAACTGGTCTCAAAAATAAAATCCAGAAACATTTTTCTTTTCTTATCAAACTTTTGCAAAAGGTACTATAAAAATTGAACTGCAAAGAACTAAATCGATTATTTAAGTGTTTTAATCTTTAAATTATGATATAAATCACGTTGTTTCTTTGCAGAACGTTTAACTTTGGAAAAAGAAAAGCTATATTTGCTACAATACAAAAAAGAAAAGAAGTATCTTTGCAGAAGTTATGAAGACAAGACTATTAATGATATTGTTAGTGGCGTTCGCATTCTGTTTGGTAATAACAGTGTCTGCTGCCACTATTCGTGCAACAGATACTTTTGTTGCCGATGCCTCTGCGCATGTACAGGACAATTCTGCCGATACAGCTATATTCAAAGCTCACATCGAGAACGCTGCGTACCAAGTTTGGCTCGACATCGACCTCTATAAACCAAGCATATTAATACCCAATCAGGAAGTGTTTGGCAAGGTTCCCGGCTATCTTGGTGCCAAGCGCGACACTCGGAAGTGGATTATTGTAGATTATTCAATTAGTGGTAATACTGCCAAACTCACTATTATTAACGACTATGGTAGCGAAGACCTCGAAGCATCATTAACATATAATGGCGATGGTTCTTACACTTTCAAGCAGCTAAAGGGCAGTACTATAAACATAGTTGTGAACAATAAGTGGGTGAAACTACCAAAAACACTTATATTTAAGTAATGCGATATAAACCAAATTGGTTATTTTTTATTCCTGCCACTCACCGTATTTCAATATAATAGTGTAAATTTGCACAGACTCTTAAAAATAAACCCTTTTGTATGTACGAAAGAATGATGAAAAGACTATTTCTCTGCTTGTGTGTGTGCACATTCCTGTCGCAGACGACTGTTCTGGCTCAAAGTACGCCAGACAAAGACCATAACTTCAAAGTCGCTAAGAATTTAGAGACATTTTCGGCTATCTACAAATATCTCGATTTGATGTATGTAGACACACTGAACGCCGACGAAGTTATAGGAAACGGCATTAATGCCATGCTGAGTTCGCTCGACCCCTATACCGTTTATTTCCCTGAAGACAAGGTAAAGGACCTGGACATGATGATATCGGGCAAATATGCAGGTATTGGTGCACTGATACGATACGACCTCAAGTTGGATAATGTTATAATAGACGAACCCTATGAGAACATGCCAGCCGCAGAAGCCGGTCTGAAGAAGGGCGATATAATATTGTCTATCAACGATTCATTGATGCATAAAAAGTCCACAAGCTATGTCAGCGAACGCTTGCGTGGCGATGCCGGGTCTTCTTTCTTGTTAAAGATAAAGCGCCCTTCGACTGGTAAAGGTTCTGAAGTTTAAACTTACCCGGAAAGCCATTCAGATGCCTGCCGTGCCTTATTATGGCTTGCAACAGAACGGAATTGGATATATAGACCTGAACTCTTTCACCGTAGACTGTTCGAAAGATGTTCGCAGAGCATTCTTGGAAATGAAGAAAGAGGGAATGAAGTCGTTAGTGCTCGACCTGCGTAACAATGGTGGCGGAAGTCTTCAGGAAGCCATAAACATCGTGAATATGTTTGTGCCGAAGGGACTTTTGCTTGTGAAAACGAAGGGAAAAATGCAACGTGCCAACCGCGAATACAAAACAACGGTCGAACCGGTAGACACGCTTATACCGATTGTGGTATTAGTAAACGGAGAAACAGCAAGTTCAAGCGAGATAACAAGTGGAAGTTTGCAAGACTTGGACCGCGCCGTAGTCTTAGGCAGTCGTACTTATGGCAAGGGATTGGTACAAGCACCAATGGATTTGCCTTATAACGGAAACCTAAAGCTTACAATCAGCAAATATTACATTCCGAGCGGGCGCTGCATTCAAGCCATCAATTACAAGCACAGCCGTGGTGGATATCTGGAGCACGTTCCCGATTCTTTGACGAAAGAGTTCCATACGGCAAATGGAAGAATTGTGCGCGACGGTGGTGGTATAAGTCCTGACGTGAAGGTCCTCCCTGACTCAATCCCCAACATCGCGCTCTATCTTGTAAATCCGGGATTAGATTCAACAGAGGTTATGATGAACTGGGAATTGGATTATATTAAGCAACATCCAACCATTGGCGACCCAAAAAGTTTTGTTGTCTCCGATGTCGACTACGAAAGTTTCAAGTCAGCTGTCATAAAGAGCGGCTTCAAATACGACCGGCAAAGCGAGAAAGCAGTAAAGAACCTTATTGACATTGCGAAGTTCGAGGGCTATTACGACGATGCCAAACCGGAGTTCGCGGCACTGGAGAAGAAGTTGCAGCACAATTTAGCAAAGGAACTCGACCATCACAAGCAGACCATAAAGCAACTTGTTACAGCAGACCTGGTGGCTGCCTACTACTATCAGCGTGGAGCAATAGCCAGCAGTCTTCAGTTCGACAAGCAATGGAAAGAAGCCGTGAGGCTACTTGGCAATATCGATGAATACAAAAAGATACTAACTCCAGCCCCAAACAAGAAATAAATAAAGGATCTTTAGAAAAGATACTTGACAGAAACGATTAAGCGTGGTTCGTGCCACGCTTAATTGCTTGTTACAGTTCCGTCTTGCAACAACTTGAAAGCACGCAGACCATAGTCCTCGTCTAGTCTGCCCCATAGTCCCAAATCATTATAGGCATGCGCTGTAAGTTCCACATAGAGGAATATAATTGTTATATCCGATGAATATGCCAATACATGGGGCATCGTGCTTCATGCATCGGAACATAGGTATTCGAGCATCGGCAATCAACCGCGTTTGTCGATGTCCCGCAACGATGTTTGTCGTAACTCCGTTGCGATGATTGCCGTAACTCCGAAGCGATGATTGTCGTAACCCCGAAGCGATGATTGCCGTAACCCCGAAGCGATGATTGGAGCAACTTCGTTGCTGTTTTGACAGTTGTTCGGAAGAGGTCTATCCACTGATGCTTAAACTCAACCTATAGTATCAGATAACTTACTCTATGAACGAAAAACACGCACGGAAAGTAACCTGTCTGTCCATTTCCTTTTATATACACCCCAAGCCGTACCGATGAATAGCAACTTTTAAAAGCTCTCAGCACTTTCTCCATAGTGTTTTCTGGGTTTATTCATAGTGTTACTTCTTATTCAGATATAAAATCGCTTTTTTAATCACATTATACTGGCTATATTGCCTTCCGTCATTCGATGAACCATTGGAGTAACGGCAAGAAAAGAGGCTGTATCGCAGGACGATGCTTGCAATACAGCCTCTATTCTTAGAGTCTTGGAACTATTGGATTAGCCTTATTTAATGTTCATCTTAGCCACTTTGTTGCCAACACGTACAACGTATGTGCCTGCAGCAAGAGGAACATAATAGCTTTCGTTATCGGGCAACTTGCCTTGGTAAGCCAGTCTGCCATCTATTGTGTAAACTGCTAATGTGTTGTTCTTTGCACCAATTACGGTAATGCCGCCATTTACGAGCTGTATCTGGATATCGTTGTTTGCAGTAATGCCATCTACAGCAGTGGGGGCGAAGTCTATATAGTTTGTAATTTGATATAGATTCGGCAGACGAGGGTTACGCATCAGGCAAACAAGATGGTTGGTTGCTTTCGTCAACTTCAATGTTGTTATACCATTTGTTATAGTATATTCATCGTCCTTGTCAAGCTCTTCGCCCTGAGGTTCACCATCAACTATGTTAATGCGGTCGATGAACCAACGGAATTCGGTAGGTGCGCCGTCAATCGTAGCCTCTGAACTTAAGTCTACCTTAGAGCCATTCAGTTTTACGTCGAGAGGCTCCTGAAGGTTGTAAGAATATTTGTTGAACTTGCTCTTTCCATCTGCATCTACAGCAATCGGCATTGTAGAAAATCTCAGCTTATTCTTAACAAGATTCAATACTCCCAACTTAGTATTCTTAGAAATGTCTACCTTCGAAAGCAGGTTGTCGTTCAACCAAAGTTGTTCCAAAGCAGGAGCCTTGTCGAGCGACACGCTTTCAAGAGCATTCTTGCTCAGTTCGAGACTCCACAAGTCAGGGTTGTCAATCTTAATTTCTTGCATCTTGTTACCGGAAATAAACGCAAGACCAAGTTTCTTAGCTTTCGACAAATCGAATTTCCTTATCTTATTATCGGTCAAGGACAAGAAATAAAGGTTTGGATAGTTTGACAAATCAAAGTCGGTAAGTTCATTTCCACTAAGGTTCAATTGTGTTAGAGCTGTAGAAGCAGGTATTTTTACAGACTGCATTCCAGCCTCGGCAATTGTAATAGAACGGGTGTCTTTCAATCCGGAGAAATCAGATGCGCCAATCTTAACCTTAGAAATACTGAATACCGACAGCTTGTCGTCTGCATTAGCAACAAGTACACGCACTTTGGTATTAGCTTTAGATTTTGCTCTAAAGAGTTTGTAAGTAGTATCCAGCGTGTATTGAGTAACATTTCCGTCGCCATTCCATTCAAAGTAAACAGAAGTTCCCTTAACAGGACTTGCCAACGACAAATCTATACTATCCTTTGCATTGATAGTTGTGAAAGAAGCCAATTCGTATTTAGGCATGTCAATTGGTTGCACAAGCGTTGTTTTAAATACGTTTGCACCCGTAAATGCAGGATAAGCAGCGTGTGTCATTTCGCAATAAATCTTGCCCACAGTCAGATTCTTAAATTTAGAAGCACCGTCTTTAATAGTGTAATCTGTGCCCTCAACAAGTTTCTGTCCATTTTCTTTCTTCCACACATATTGTGTTGTAGCACCGTTCTTCTTTATGAATTGTTCTGAAAGGTCGATTCCCGGAGAAGAAGTAGATATTTCGAGAACATGTTGTGGAGCATAAATAAAAGTGTGCACCATCTAAACCAAAGTCGGCAGGCATATTTGCCAATGTAAAGTTATTGCCGCTTATATTCAGATAAGTCAATGGTGCAACTGGTGGTATCTTGACTTCGGTAAGTTCGTTGTTAGAAGCATCTAAGCGTTCCAACAGTTCGCTATGATTCATTAACAAACGTGTGAAAGCATTGTTGGAAATGTTGAGCGAACGAAGATTGTCTGCATCAGAAACGTCTAATGCTTTCATCTTATTATGACTGATATCGAAATTGCGAACAGCATAGAAATCATCGAACTCATAGTTTTCCAACTGGTTGTTGCTTACATTAATATCGGTAAGCAAACTCTTATAGAAGTAAGAAGACGGACCTTTCAGCGTAAGTTTTGTAAGCAAGTTGCCAGAAAGGTCTAATTTTCTTAACTTATTGTTGTAACCAAGATCAACATTTCTTAAACCAGCATTCTTCAGAACAAGTACTCGCAACTGAGTCAATGCCGTAAGGTCGATATTATCGATTGGCAAGTTATCTGTCTCTAAAGCTGTAATATAACAATCTTGTGGTACATAAACAATAATATTGCCGGTTCCCTTGCGCTGTGCATCGATATTAGGTGTCGCAGGATTTTCTGATTTAATTGCAATAGGAACCAAATTGCCATCGCCCAAATCAACCTTTACAGAAACAGGCTTGGCATCGGTTGCGCCCAAAATACCAACAGACATTTTTATCGGAGCACCTGCAGAACCAAGACTTGAAATTTCTACGGCCTTTATGTCTTTGCCAAATTCTTCAACAGTTCTAATGGTGAAGTTTTCGGTACGAATAGGATAATCTTTCAATACGGTATTTGTATACTGAATGAAAACTTGGTCTGTAAGAGCCTTCAACAACTTAACTTTTCCATTCTCATATTTATAATACGTATTGTCCAATGCAACAGGTTTTGTTGGATCTTCCTTCGGAACTCTATAAAGCATTCCATTGGTAGTTGTACCCTGACGCAGCACACGATTGCTAAGGTCAATAACATCGCCTACCTTATAAGTATCGTTCAATTCCATTTCGTGCTGTGCATGGTAATATTCGAACCAGTTACCTGGCCAAGGCAAGGTAGCAAAGTCCATATAGTTATTACGAACACTAACACTATAAAGGTCTGGATTATTGGTAACGTCAAGAGAACGTAACAAGTTGTCGTCGCAAGAGAAAGTAAAGAGTTTAGGATTCTTACTAACATCGAGTTGCTTAAATTTGTTACCACCGCAGAAGAAATAGTAAAGTTCAGGACAATGTGTTACATCAATATTTTCGAACTTCACATCTGTATTCACTGTTCCAGAAGTATGAGAGATATAGAGTTCTCTTATCTTTGGGTTATGGCTAAGATCGAGCGAACTAACACGCGAATCGCTAACATTCAATACTTGCAATTCTGGATTTTTAGAAAGATCTACAGACGAAACATTAGTCATATCAAGACTCAAACGTTGCAAAAGAGGACAAGCTGTAGGGTCTACACTTGTTAAAGTCAAAGTATGATATGCATCGAATGAACGCAGTGCAGGGAAATTGTGAAGCGTAAAGTTAGGTGAGATATGTCCAATTTGTGGAATTTCCAATACCAATAAATTAGGCAAAGGAACCAATCATTAAAGGTGTAGCTTTCGAAAATGGATTATCTTGCAAATAGATAATTTGCAAACCTTTTAAGTCGTCAATATTGAGAGAGGTTAAAACATTGTGTTCGAGATTAAGAACACGAAGTCCTAAATTGCTGTTGAACTTAATAGCATCTATTTCGTTGCCAGAAGCATTAAAATAATAGATTTGAGAAGGATCACCATAAATTTTAACCCAACCATCCTTTGACACTTGCCCGGTGTAAAGAGAACCTTTTATAGATTGGTTCTCTCCTGTCTGGGCAACATCTACGTCGAATTCCTCTTCGCCATTACCACAGTCGATACTTACAACTTGCTTTGTATTTGCTGCTCCAAGAACAAATGAAACACTTGGTGTAACGCCAGTGCCTTGCGCTTTTTCATACACATTCGTATGGAAACTGATGATTGCTTCCTCACTTTGTGCATGTGCACCAAGAGGCTTCAAAATCATCGCCATCAGCATCAAGAGAGCTGATGAAAGGAAACTTAATTTTTTCTTCATATTTTAATAAATAATAATTCGTTGTGCTGAACTTCCGTTTACTTGAATAAGATATACACCCTTCTCCCATGATGATGCGTCAATGTCGGTCTCATTACCTTGGGCAACATTTTGTGTGTACCAATTGGCCAGAGAGTGTATAGGCACGTACAGTTAGTTGCTTTGCATTTGCAAGGAAAGCAGTGAACGAACGTGTACCGGTCATCGTGAGAACTGGTATCTCTTTCTCATTTGCTTTCACACCTTGAATACCATTTGCAGCCTTTTCTTTCAATACTTGTTTCAAACCAGCATATGCATCAAACTTTCCTGCTCCCCATTGTACTGGGTCGCCAGTGTTCTTTACATAATTGTCTTTTACTGCTGTTTCTTTTATTATACGCACTACATCTTTATAGGTCAACGAAGGATTTGCCTCTAACCATAATGCAATTGCACCTGCTACAACTGGTGTTGCCATTGATGTTCCAAGTGATTGATGCCAATAATAAGTCTTATTATCTTTTTTTACTTCTGCTTGCAACGCAGCTGGTGTATAACCCATATCAGGATTAGTTACACAATATGTGTTTACAGAAGAAATAACAGATGCACCAGGGGCACAAATGTCTGGAAGATTTCTACCATCGGCTAATGTTCCATAAGAAGAGAAGCGTGATACTTCGCCTTCTGGAAAATCGTTTCCTTGACCTTTCTTATTATAGCCATAAACATATCCGTCTAACGATGGCCAATGATTTCGTACATTATAACTACCAACACTTATTACATTGGCTGCACATGCCATATCGCTTATTGAACCATTGCGAGAACCCTTTACCCAACCTGGTTGGTCGTAATCGTCGAAGTAAACCAACTGTGCATCGCCATAAACATCTACACGCTGATCTGCTTTCTTACTCTTTATTATCAAGCCTAACTTATAATTACCATCTTTATTTGTTTTCTGGTTGTCGCTTGTCAGAAATTCGGCAAGTACATAATAACGTCCAGTTTCTTGATCTTTAATAGATGCTGCACTTACATATCCATTAAAAGCTTTTGCAAATGTTTGGTTTACAACTGCACCGGTAATGGCATAATCGCCACCAGAAGAATAAATTATAGGTTGTCCATTTGTATTTGTTGCTACTGGAATACGAACAGCCACCTTATTATTACGTGCTCCGTTGGTAACAACAATTTGCAATTCAAACTCGTCGGCATCATTGCTATAAGCGCATATTTGTCCATTACGAAGATTGAAATAAGATTTATTTGCTGTTTTATATTCACCTTCCATTATTGGACGAATGAAAGTTTGAACTGTTGCATCAGCCTTATCAAACTTTGCTGTCAATGCCACAGGGTGGTCGGCTTCGTTACCAGCCGCTACACAGATAATTGCTTCCTTACCACAAAGAGCCAAGAAACGGTTCATAACACTGGTTGAATCGTGTGCACCAATATTGCTACCCAACGAAAGGTTAATAACACAAGGTTTACGTTCGGGTCCGGAGAGCTTAGAATAGTTAATGATATCGTCTACACCAAAAGCAATATATTGATCGCGCAGGTCGCCACACGAAGCTACAATTTCCGATTCGGTAGCACCACCATAATAAAGATTAGGCACTGTTACTTTGTAAGAAACGTCTTGATCGTCGGTTTTCGCTGCAGTAATATTTCCTTTATAGCCACCTGCCATTATACCAGTAGTATGTGTACCATGGAAGTTTGTATAGCTATCGGTAGAGAAATCTTCTATTGCATACGTGTTATCTCGCTGTGTCATTGTGTCGAGTACCGCACGAGGATAATAGTTTTGATAAAGATAGCCTTGCTGAGTTGTTGTTGTTGCAGTTATCTTACTGATATAACCAAAACGAGTTGTACCGTCTGGCTTTAAAAAGTTGATATGGTTAGGGTCGATACCACCATCAACAATACCTGTTACTACTCCTTTACCTGTATATGCTTGTGGAAGCTCGACACCTTTATGTATTTTATCAATACCAGTTACTTGGCGAACAATGTCCATTTTCTGGTAAACTGGACGCGATAATTCCAAACGATGCACGCATCTCAAATCTGATATGCGTTCTACATCAGCTGTAGGAACCATTACTATAGCAATATTGCCACGTACTCTAAGCACTTTTACACCTTGTGCTTCGAGTTCGCTAAGGGCATTGTTGCCCGTAAATTCAATCATTGCCATAACATTTGGCTGAACGCTTTTCGGACGTTCAAAAGAGCGTGTGCGACTATTGTAGGTCGGAATGGCAGTATTACGCATCTGCAATAGCGTCATCCGGCTTTGCAAGTCGAGCTTAGACTGGGCAAATGCTGAGCAAAGCCATGCCTAAGCATAAAATAGTAAATGTAATTTTTTTCATCATTTGTTAATTATAATTTTCTTTCCATTAATAATATACATACCTGGAGACAAAGTTCTGTCTTTTACGCGTGTACCATCAATACGATAAACTATTGTCTTTCTATTTGTAGAGTGCAATTCTATTTCGTCAATTCCATTAGGACCACTAAGCCTTATTTCTAAACGATCACCATTTTTTAACCTAACTTCGTAACTGGTTCCTCCTTCGTAAGCAGGTTTTACTTTCACTCCCATTTGGTTCTACAACCATTTTGCTAAGGTCGCTACCGTATGCTCCGAACATAAACAAATTATCGTCGGCAGAAAACATCAATGTGTTTTCTCCACTTTGCATAGGAACCGTAGAATGGTCGGAACGATAAAAGTTGAAGCCGTAGTTGGCAAGGCTTATATCATCGATATACACAATTGCTTTTTGGTCGCGTACAATGGCAGATGTCGTAATTTCTATCTTCATTCCTTCTGCAAGATTTATTTCGTAAATGCCATCGCTACCAGCGGTCTTCACATTTCCATCTACTTTAAGGCTCTCTATTTTTGCAACCACTATTGGGCTTTACCTGAATCATACTGCTAACTTCGTTCAGTTCAATAGTGTTTTCGCCATCTTTTATGGCTATCACCTTATTATTATAGCTACTGCCGTGATAAACTGTAATATTTTCTGCCTTATCAACATTCAGTGTTGCCTTTATTGTTGCATATTTGTGTGCTTTAATATCGAAGGTTGTTGCATTTTTCACAAGATATTCAAACGTTCCGTAAACACTTGTTTCCACATTGTTCACTTTAAACGACTCTAAAGCGTAGTTCGTTTTATCGAAAAGTAAGTGCTAACTTTGTTCCTGCCTTAACCGTGAAGTTTGCATCGTTATAGCTGGTTACTTCTTCGCCATTGACTGTTACTTTGGCAAGAATACCTTTCACATCGTTGCTTGAGAAATTAAATTTCACTGCACAATCCACGTCAGGATAGTTTGCCGTAATGGATATTACACTATTTTCTTTCGGCGTAACAAAGAACTGATTGCCAGAACTTTTTACTTCTGTACCATCGAGTGTTACTTTATAAAGTGGAACATCGCCATAGTTTGCATTGCCTATTATTAAGGTTTTCTCCACATTAGGAATATACTTCACTGTGTTATCGCCATTTTGTAGGCTCACAACTGTGTGCGATTCATAACGTTCTAATTTAACTTTTGTAGCATCGTCTACTTTTACTGTGCACGATGCTGTGCGTGCATCAGCTAAAACTCCCTGATTTTACCGTAAAATTTTAGGTTTTTATCTGCATCTGTTAAATAAATGTTACACGAAGTTAGATTGGAAATAGATTGTTCTACTGCCTCTCCATCTTTGTTCGTTTTATAAACTCGTGTTAAATACGAACCATCTTTGGCTTCTATTTGAACTGAGCCATATTGTGGCACGGTTAATTCGTTCACACCATTTTTATATTTTCAATGGGGAATAATTAACTTTTACTCTAATTCTACTGGCATCATCTACATCTAACTTAATAGGTGTATCAGCCATCACATTCATTGACATTAGTGCCATTAGCACTAAGACAAAAAGAATAGTAAACTTTCTTCATACGTCTTTAAGTTTATTATTATTATTATGTAAGTCTAATTTTCCTCTGAATAATTTAAGGTATGCTTTTTCATTATTCACATAATAAAAAGCTTACCACATATAAAAACTTCGCTAAGCTTTTAATGTTACGGATTATTTGCAAAGATAAGCATAAAATATAAAAACAAAACTTTATCTGATAGATTTATTTATTTAAATTACCATTTCTGTCAAGAATGACATATAAATCATCTTATTCTTCATTGTCAATAATAAATGTACATATTTGTGCAACCTTATAAGCAGAGATTATATTAGGGTGCATTGCTGATTTAGCCATATTTCTTGTTTTTCACATCAATAACTTCAAAGAACTTATTATCGTGAAAAAGAATGTCGGCAGTATCGTTTTGCTTCTCTTCAAAAAAATATTTTTGTGGATTCCCATAATCGTGTAGCAGAATCACCTCTGCTTAATAAGAAGAGAGCAACGGGAGATTCGAACAGAGCTTTTTATCTTCTAAAGAAATTGCTTTTGGTGTGTCCTATATAGGTCATTTAAATATTCATATTGTTTAAAGATATTATGTGGATACATTTTCTTCTTAACATATCTGAATATTATAAATGAAGAAGTTACACTTTTCGAATAGTGGTGCTTCTTTAAAAAGATAGATATCAGAGAAAAACCATTTACACACATATAGTTTCGCAATGTTTCTGAATGTGGTATTTAACCAATATTCAGGACAAATAAATATTAGTTCTCCGTTCTCTTTTAACTGTTCGATACTCTTCAAGATGAAAAATAAATAAATAGTCGCAAAGACTATTAAAATATTTATTCCACAAATCCGATTGCGCCAATTCCCTTTTTAAATTATCTTCTAAATTCTTCCATCTTATATAAGGCGGATTACCAATTACCACATTAAAGCATTCGGAAAAGTGGAGAACCTATGAAACTTTCATATTCTACAACATTATATGGGTTGTCTAAAGTGGCATCTATTTCGTACCCTTTTTATATTTTTAAATCCGTACTTATAAAGCATTTTTCAAAAACGCCTTTTTCCACAAGATGGTTCAAGCACTTTAGCTGCTCTTTCCTTGTTTTACTAAAGAAACCATAAACTCTGCTATAGCTTCAATAGTAAAGTATTGTCCATATTTATTTTTCTTTATCATTAATAAATGATCAGCGTTTTTGGTTTGTGAAATGCACATATAATTATTTTTACAGCAGCAATCCAAACTTTTATGTTCTGTAAATCATGTGTACATTCCAAATCTAAGTGCAACAAACAGCCACGTTTTTCATGGTCTCTAATCTATAAAAACACCGCGGGTCTGCCCCGCGGCCGGGGCGCGTAGCCCCGAAGAGCGGTACCGGCAATACAAAAAAAGGAGTCCCCCTTTTGTGGGACTCCCAAGATTAATTCTCTTTGTATTGTAATGTATAAACAATTAACCTCGGAGCAAAGGTCGCAAGTTTTTGCCTTGCTCCAAAGAAAAAGTCCAAGAAAAGAGATTGCCCATATTGTGGGCATCAGTCAATCCACGACTCAATCCACGCTTTCCCGTGAATTAAAACGCAAGGGCAGCCCATCGGGCAAGTATGTCTGGTTCAAGGCACATGACAAGGCCATGGAGCGTCGAAAGCGTTCCACCTCCAATGCTGCGCTTGCCCCTGAGCTGGTATGGAGAATAAAACAAGCCATCATCGGGGAGCAATGGTCTCCACGGCAGATATCAGGGGCTTTGAAAAGGGAGGGTGTCAGCGTGTCGCATCAAAGCATCTACAATATCATGCATGCCGATGCGACCGGGGAATTGGCGAGCCATACGCGCCATAAGCTCAAATACAGGCGCAGACCCAAATGCAAGGCTTCTCCCATTGCCTGGCAGGACCAGTATCCACCAACGCCCCAAAGAGGCAAATGGAAAACGGTTTGGGGACTTCGAGATGGGTCTGATAGTAGACCGCTACAACCACGCTATCCTCACCGTTGTGGAGCGTTCCACCAACATGCTCTTCATGACGAAGCTACCGCACGGCAAAAAGTCCGAGCCATTGGCCAGAGAGGTACGCAGGCTGTTGCTACCCTACAGGAAACATATAAAGACCATCACCACAGACAATGGGCCTGAATTTGCAGCGCATAAGATGATTACTAAATACTTGGGAACCATTGTTTACTTTTGCCGACCCATATGTCTCATGGCAGAAAGGAACCATTGAAAATACGAACAAGCTCATCAGGCAATACATACCCAAAAAGGCAAACTTCGATGATTTCACGGACAGAAAGATTGCAATGATATTGCAATGATACAGAAGAAAATAAACAGAAGACCGAGACAGAAACTAAATTTTCAAACACCAAAATGCGAGTTCTACAAAAGAATATTATAATTTTGCACTTGCTGGTTGACTCTACAAATAAAAAGCTGTACAGGCGCTGATGACCAATTTGAGTTAAGAAAACTTGCTACTTATAAAAATTATTTATAATATTGCAATAGAATAAAGAACATCGAAACAATAGAATAGCAATACATGAGACGGAGAACACTATTTTGTTGTATGCCCTATTGACAGCAATATTTGTTTGCGGTCAGAATTTATCGCCAGACGCAGATAAATATCTGAATACAAGACACGGCACTACCTATAAAACGGGTGTGCCCACGAGCAGAAGAAGACAGCCAACAACTCTATAACAGACCTTAAGACATACACTAACGGACATCTGCTGAAAGAGGCGTCGGCATATATCGGCAAAAAGAACGATATGGACAGTGCACTAATGTGTTACAGCATTGTTTATAAACGATATGCTGACGACAAGGAAACTGTAGACAACGACATGCTGACCAAGACGCTCAGCGGTTTATGGTATATTTACTTCTTTCATTATTACGATTACATGAAATCGAACGAAATATTGAAAGAGAGCCTGAACGTATGCAAGGCACGAAGTCTGAACAGTTCGTGGGTCTACTTGGATTTCGGGTTTATGTACCAGATGATTGCCGAACAAAGTTTAGAACAGTCTCTCTACAGCAAAAGCGCTCAGCCATTATAAAGCAGCCTTTCATGCAGAGCACGGAAGATCAAGGACTGGGGAGTGATGCTGAATGCTTTTGGAAACATCATCGTGGTCTCTGCCGAACTGCACAACCTTCAATCGCTACACCACGAGCTAAGTGTATTTAAACAAATTCCCAGGAGTTTCAATGCTTTAGAATACAAATACGACTCATTGCTCTATGCGGGTGCCTTGGCTTTGGAAAGGAACAAGGCAGAAGCTGCACGGAAGTGCTTTCAGCGAGCAACTGGCGTTGTTCAAGCAACTTTCGCACGAATATTCACGCTATGTCTACTTAGCACACATAAACCTCGCCAAGGCATATTGTCTGCGGAAAGACTATGAGATGGCACTGCACGAACTGAAGGCAGGAGAACGCATCAGCGCCGACTTTGAGACGAAAGATACAAAATTAGAAGCTTACAAGCTGTTGTACGAAACCTACGCAAAAGTTGGAGACAACAGGCAGGCAGCCGACTATCAGAGTAAATACATTATGCTGAAGGACTCGTTGCTGAACTATCGGCTTATTGCAGGTGTAAACGAAATGGAGTTCGAAAACAAGATGAAAGACGTAACCTACCATCTCAAACAGTTGGAGCACCAAAAGGAAATGCAACGAATAGTTATCTTTCTGTTTATGACCATAGGCTGCATCGTTGCCATATCACTCTTCGTGGTTGCATCGAAGAACAAGAAACTTAACCAATCCAACAAGGCACTTTTCCGAAAGAACATAGAGCTTTTCCAATCGGAAGAGAAAGAACGCATGCGCAGAAAGGCTCTTGAAGAACATTTCGTCGAAGGAAAAACAGCGAGGAAATACAAATCGAGTACGCTCAGCGAAGAACGGAAAGAGGAACTGTTGCAGAAGATACTTACACTAATGGACAACAACGACTGCATATTCAGCTACGATTTCTCTGCCAATCAACTGGCATCGGAGATAGGTGTAAACTACAAGTACATTTCACAAGTAATTAACGAACTCATGCAATGCAGTTTTTCGAACCTTCTTAACAAGTACAGAATAAAAGAAGCCTGCAGACGAATAGAAGATGGAGGGCAATACAGTGGCTTTACATTAGAGGCTATTGGCAATAGCGTGGGCTTTAAGTCGCGTTCATCGTTTATTGCTGCCTTCAAACAAGTAACAGGACTAACCCCAATTGATTTCCAAAGGAACGTTGATGCTAAATAACGTGAGTCCCGAGAATTTATTGATAGATTTCATATTGCCTGAAACCGCTTTCGTACTCCATAAGTTGAATTCGTCGGACGTACATTAAATAGCCTTTTAGGTTTCTAATTTGTCTGAATTCACGAATTCAAACAATTCAACGCCATGATTGGTATGCCTTTCGGGCAATAACTACTATCTTTGTGTCTGCAATCTAATGAATAATTACCTCAAAACGCATGCTATTATGAAATGTCAATTTTACTTTTCGCTCATTGGTGCAGCACTTGCTTGCCAACTATCTGCCAAAGCTCAAACAGAAGACAAGCCACAAGTAATTTTTACAGGTACTTCCGTGAACGTGAAAGGTATATCGAATAACGGAAGATATATATGCGGCGCACGCATGTATGAAGAAGCTTACCGATTCGACCTGAAAGAAAAAAGACTTATGACCATTCCTGCTGCCGATTCATATTCGGACATGGCAGCTTTAGACGTAATGGACAATGGAACTTTGGTTGGCAAGAACGACAAGAAACAACCTGCCATCTATAGAGACAGCGAAGTGGGCTGGGAAGCACTGCCCTGCCCTGAAGGAGAATGGAAAGATGGTTCGTGCGCACAGTGTACAGGCGATGGAAAATATATTACAGGATACATAATAGGCAAAGGTAATGCAGGCAGCCCGTATAAGACAATTCCTGCGTTGTGGGAGCAGCAAGACGACGACGATTACAAATATGTTGGACTTCCTAATCCGGAAACAGACTTCTTGGGTGGTAAAACACAGTTTGTTTCACCTCGAACTATTTCTCCGGACGGTAAAACCATCATCGGTGTAATGATGGAGCAACACGGCTTCTACTCTCAACCCATAATCTATTATAAGAAAGACAACGGAACATGGGAATACGAAACTCCGTTCGTAGCCATATCTTACAATATGGACGTTTATAAGACATGGGCAGAGAAAGAACCCCAGACAAAAGACTATATTACAGCCCGCCCCGGAGAGAACGATTATCTTGAACAAGTAAAGGCTTACCAAAGAGCACATGCCAAGTGGCAATACGAGTTCTTCAAAGCGTGGAAGAAAGGTCCAGAGTTCACATCAGTGCCAGTTATTATGAGCGAGAACGGAAAGTTTGTTGCACCAGCAGCCGTTATAAATGAGTATTCTTATAAAGAAGGAGCTGTTAATATAGAGCGTGTCTCACAATTAGTTTATCCTTGCCGTTACAATACAGTTACTAAAGAAGCAGAAGTCATTAAGGCTGCCAAAGGTTTTGTGCCGGTAGCTGTTTCCAACTATGGCGACATGCTATCGTCTGACGGAGAGAAGATAATACTTTTACTACACGAAACCAACGAAACAATAGAACTGTCGGAATGGCTGAGAAAAAATCATGGATTTAACCTATACGACAAGCTACCTGCCAATACGAAATATTTAGATTGCCAGACTGTTGGCAAAGGACTCGACCTCATAGTTGCTTCTTACCGTTCTGTTCGAGACGATGGAGAATTAGACAAGAAGGAAGTTGTCTGCATTAAGACACCAATAGTAAGCGGCATAATCCAGACACTTAACACCCCGTCGTCTTCTTCCATATACATGGACGGGAATATGTTGCTGTGCTCTCAGAAGACTACAAAGGTAAGCATCTACGACTTGGCAGGAGGAAAAGTATTTGAATCTGCATTAAGTCAAACCGAATACGACATAAGTAGTCTTGCCAAAGGAGTTTATATTGTCAAGGCACAGATTGACGGGCAGACCATTAAAGCCAAAGTGTGCAAGAAGAACTAAATGTAGAAATAGAATATACCGACTATGAGACAGTTGCTAACAATTCTTTTTACCTTCTCCGCACTTCTGCTATCGGCACAGCCACAAGCGATAGTGAAGAATGAGAAGATTAAGACCCTCCGTATAAAGTTTCAACAAGCTCCCGACGGCACATTGGTTAAAACAGAAGACGACAAGGTTTTAGAACTCTTCTTCTACGACAAGCAAGGACGTTTGGTACAAAGTAGCAAATACAATTACACAAGAGATGGAAAGCTGCAACTGCCTGTAAATACAGTTTATACCTACGACACACAATCGCACTTGCTTTCTGACAGTACCGACAGGGTAAAGTCCTGCTACTATTACGATGGGAGCGGTCTCTTGGTGCATTCAACACAATATAGCTATAAAACCAACATTGCGTATCGCATTGATTCTGTGGTGTGCTCGTATGACCAGCAAAACAGATTGGCTTCAGTCATACATTACACCAAGAAAAACGAAAAGAAAACAGAAGAACAGTACACATACGATACCAAAGGACGTCGTGCCACCATTACTTATTTAGCGTATGGCAATGGAAAGACAGAAGCTAAAAAGCAGCGCCAAACACTCTTCAGTTATAATGAAGACAATCTGTTAAGTGAAACGAAATCAATCGCATTTACTTCCAAGAGTGAAGAGTTGCAAGAAAGAAAAGTGTTTGCTTACGACAATCAGAAGCGTTTGCTTTGCGATACATTATATAGGAAAGTGAACGAACCGAATGGCACTTCTGCTTTCCGGCTCTACCTGAAACACAATTACGCATACACACTTTCAGACACTATTCCGTCTGAAGTAGAGGAATATAAGTTTAATACTACTTCGCAAGAGTTCCTGCAAACTTATAGATTTGTCCATCAGAATCATCTTTATAGCGAAAAGAAAACACCACAAGCAAGCATAACGGTGCAATCAGACTCTCCTGGCGATATCACATTCCAAGTAACGCCGCCTGCCGACGTTACTGGCTTGAAAGGTTATAAGGTTCTTGCCGATTACACTTTACAAGACGAACTGTATACCAGTACACATTTTACGTTACACAATCAGCCTCGCGGAGTTCATCATTATCGTGTAGTTCCTGTCTACGAGCAAGAACATACGGGTAACTGCAGCAACATTCTCCAGCATACAATAGAGATGAATTTGCCGGCTCCAACCAGCCCGGAATTGGTTTATAAGGAGTTCTATACCAAATGGAATGTCAAGTTTAAGTTCGATGCACCGAAATATAAAGGACTTACACTAAAGGGCTACAGATGGGTTGTTTCTAACAACGGACACCAAGTAACGGGCAAGACCGATTTACCAGAGCAGCTTTTCGGAACATTTGCTTACTACGATAAAGAGAAAGTTAAGGTTGAACTTTATGCCATTTACGAGGAAGGTGAGTCTGACCCACTTACATTTGAGATTGACTTGAGCGATGTTACTGACCAAGTTACTGCTCATTGGGAGAACGAATATTCAACCATAAAGAACGAAGATGGCGATATAAAACAAACCAACAAATATTATTATACGAGCACTTCGATGGGCGAGACATTGTCGTTCTACATTGCATACGATGCTTTCGGTCAGCCCACACAGCGCACGGCAGTCGCTATACGTAAATATTCCACAAAGACCGAATCGGAAGACATCGACCTGTATAACCCTACAAAGAAGAACTGGGAGAAACATCAGAAAGTACAATATCTGTACAACTCAGCTGGCGCTTTGTCGGCTAAACAGGTATTTACTTTCGACAAGAACAAACAGATGTTCGTAAAAGACAACGCAGAATATTACTTCACAGACCCGAGCATCTCTTACCAACACCCCGTACAAACTGTTGCCTACAAGTTCGATGCACAAGGCGATTCCATTGTAACAGCTTTCACCAATAGTACTTTAGAGTTCAATGGCAAGTATCTTTCTCACCAGTTGGACAGTGTCTACGCTTCTACAGATACAACAACTCCACCAACTGCACGCATAGAAAAATCATTCGGCAATAAAGGAGAGATAAAAACACTCACCGAAGAACGCCGGAAAAATGGCAAGCTTGTTCCACATCAGCGCATAAACTACGACTATTCTACAGAAACAGAACGGACAACACGCATTACGCATTCCGATTTCCGAGACAACAACTGGCACAACTATTCGGTTGAAGATTTCGTTGCATCGAAAGAATATCACTTTACGCATTTGGCAAAATCTCTGACACTTACGAAAGATACGCTGCGATGGAAAGAGCCCAGCCGCATTAAGGACCTGACGGGTTACAAGATATTGGTGAATGGTATAGAAACGGGTATTGCCGACACTTGCCGCTGGTCGGCAATGTCGCTCCCCAATGGTGTTTACACGTTCCAAGTAGTGCCTTTGTATAACGACAAGGAGGCAAGCATATCGGAGGAACTCAAAGTTAGATACAAGAACAGCACTATTCTGAACGATGTAGCCGCCTTGCGCAAAGCCAAAGCGAATGTAGGCTATAATTACACACTTACAGGCGAAGTTCTTGTTACCGGGCAAGCAGGAGCAAACCCTAACTATACTTTCTTTGAAGACAAGACTGCCGGCATCGCATTAGATACGCGCGAACTTGCGGGCTACAACATCAAGGTCGGCGACAAGATTGGCAATCTGAAAGGCAAGTTAATAAAAGAAGAAAGCGGACTGTTGCTCTTCAAGCCGGTTTATCTTTCTATTCTGTCTTCGGACAATGCAATTACTGCCCAGCCGGCAGAACTAAAGTCGCTCGTAGCAAATACAGAAGCATTCGAAGCACGTTTAGTCAGCCTGAAAGGCGTAACATTCAAGCAGGGCAACGATGGGGAAATGCTCATCAGCGATACCGAGAACGAGCTTGCACTGAATATCTCGGACAACATTACGGAGCTACCTATTACCGGAGCTACAGCTGACGTGGAAGGTTTCCTGAGCCATACTGCAAAAGGACTTGCATTCTTGCCTGCTCGCATCTGCAATGTTACCGGTATTCAAGCAATCAGCGACAATTCGCCTGCCATGACCAATGGCAACTTAATACTAAGACAGGTTAAGGAAGTTCGCATATACAATACGAATGGAAGCCTGTCAGGCGTACTTCACACAAACAGCATCGACCTGTCGGCATTGCCAAAAGGTACAATCATACTACACATATACCACGAAAACGGCTCAAAAAATGTATTTAAAATCTCACATTAACCACTACTAATAAACTGTGCAGCCCCCCATTCAATGCTGAGAGAAGCATTAATGCGGGGGCTTTTTCTTTGTTGAATTCCAAATGCCATTGGAGCAAAACAGACACAACACGCCCTTGCTAGTTCTACTTTCCCTGGCTATTCTTTATCGCAAATCGGTTATTATAGCCAGTCCGAAAATAATACCCAATTCACGTTTGAAAAGCAGGTTAAATATGGGCGTGATAAGCTATTCTGGAGTGCCCAGATGGACCGACAAGTTCGGTATGTTGCTCGAACCTCCCGAGCAAAGATGTGGCTTCAGTAGTAGTACGAAGATTATGCAAAAGCAGGGATATTGCAAAATGCAGGGCATAGGGTTGCAGAGTACAACCGTGCTCCTTACTTCTTCTTGCCCTTTGCGTCGAAGTGGTAGTTGAAGGTTAAGCAAACATAGTGGTGCAGTATTTCGTTCCACTTTTCGGTGCGGTCCCGATGAGTTTACATCGAGAGAATAATAGCGGTTTTGGTTCAGAATGTCGTCGAAACTTAATCCAATCCAGCTCTTGCTCTTCTTCCAGACGTAGCGAATGTAGCCCTCCCAGAGTATGCGGTGGCGGTTCAGCTCTTGTGCAAGATAGCCCGTTGCGGCTTTGTCTTGTATTTCGCTGCTTATTTCCCAGCCTTTCCACTTCAGTGTTGCGCGCAATCCGTAGGCATATTCAATAGGTGTGTTGTTGTATTGGCTCGCCAGCGAGTATCGGTTTCGTTGCAAATTAATTTCTCCGAAGATGCCTGCTTGCAGCCAATCGCTTTCGTACGACAGTTCAGGATTTGATACGAAAGTAAACATTTTCAGTTGGTTTTGCTCTTGTGCAGCGTGTCCGTTGAAGTCGGCAAGATAGCCATACGCTTTCTTGAAATGCGCTTCTGCCTTGTTGGAGAAGCGTGCGTAGTCGCCAAAACTTCGGTCGTAGGTTATTTCAGCGAACCAATCGTTGCCGCTTCGCACGTTTTCGCTGTGGCTACGGTACACGCCTGTTTGTGGGTCGAAGTTATACACGGTAGCAATGGGGTTGATAATGTGTGTGTAACCCACTTTAAAGAGGAACATAGCTTGCTGTTTTGCCGTTGTGGCAGCATAGTTTAACGAGGTTGTATGCTGGTGGCTGCGATGCAGGAGAGGATTTCCTTCTACTATCCAGAATGGGTCGGTGTCGTCGCGATAGCCCAATGTAGCCAGCAGGTCGGGCAGCTTTGTTGTGTAGTTGAATGCAATATCGAAGCGATTATTCTTGTTCAACTTCCATTTAACAGCCATTCCCGGCATAAAGGTATTACTGTTGCGGTGTGCCACAGTGTCTAATCTGCCACGCTGATAGTTCAGTTGTTCCCAATCGAAATTATAGTCTACAGTAGGAATAAACTGCCAATTGCCCACCTTGTAAGTTATTCCGAGCGTACTTGTGGCATTGGTTTCTAAGTGCTTACTGCGATAGCTGTTGGCTGCATCGAGCACGCTCTCGGGGTCGTCTTCTATCTTTGAAGCGATGGGAGAACTGTAAAAACTTTGCCGAATGTTATTGTTACCGGCTTTAAACTGTTCTGCTGCGGTTAGCATAAGTGCGTCATTGATGTGGTATTCTATCGTAGCCTCTCCGCTTGCCTCTATGTTATGATAGGGTGTGCGGCTGTATTGATAGAGCGGCGAGGACGTTCCTTTGTTTATATACTCCAGCTCACGGTGAGCATCGAAGCGGTTGTTGCCATTCTGATATGTCATTTCGGCATTGATTTCCAACTGTGCTTTCTTGGCAATGAAGTGTCTCCAGCTACCTTCGAGCTTGATTCCTCCACCTTCGTTTATTTGTTGCTGGTACGAATGTTCCCGGTTTATGATGTGCCGATAGACAGCATCTCCGTGCCCTGCGCTTAGTGCTAAGTCTAAAGGAAAGTCTCCGTAAGGTTTCGTATCGGTGTCGAAGCGTGCGCTACCTGTCTCTGTATTGTTTCGTTGCAATGTGTAATTGAAGATTAAGTTTGCTGCAGCGATGTTATTTCTGTCGACAAACGACATCAATTCGGCGCGCACTTCGGGCGCTATTTCATGGTTATAGTGTTTCTTTCGGTTGAGGCTCCACGTCGTAACACTGTTTGGTGAGAAGTACTGAGACGTCTCGTAGTCGGTTCCCCAGCCATCTTTGTGATTGAAGTTGGAAGTAAACGCAATGAAGTGATACTCGTTGGCTATTGCTTTCCAGTTGTGCTGATAGCCCAAGGCTGCATTCTGTGCCTTGCCGAAATAGTCGAAGTCGCCACTTTCCCACCAGCTTGTACCTACTTTCTGATATCGGTCTACGTTGTTGGTATTAAGGTGGAACATGATAGGATTCTTGTCGCTGAGCTTTGTAGAAGTAATATCAGCCTCGTAGTTCTTGGGCGATTGTAACTTTGCCTTTATGTCGCCATACCATTTATCCATAAAGCCCGCCTTTATTTTAATATCCAAAACTTGGTCTTCCTTGCCGTCGTCTTTGCCCGAATGTTTGGCAAATTCGCTCGCTTTGTTGTAGCTTTTAATGTTCTGAACGGCTTCCGCGGGCAGGTCGGCAACGATTCCGCTCCCTCCGAATATATCGTGTCCGTTCATTTGTAGGCGCAAAGGTTTGTCGTTCCAGTAGAGTTTGCCGTCCTTTTTCGTTACGCCCGGCAACTTTTCTATGAGCTCTTTCAGTCGTGCACCTTCGGTTAGCTTGAATGCAGCGGGGTTAAACACAATTGTATCGCCCTGTATGGTGAAACGTTTAGCCTTTGCCGACACCATCACTTCGTCGAGTACAACGTCCGACGGCTTCAGTCTGAATTCTCCCAACTTTATGGTATCGGCAGTCGAACTACTTCCACAGTAGGCTCTCTTCTTTGTGGAGTGGTAGCCCAAGAGGCTCACAGTTACCGTCATTCGCCCCACCGAGGGCACTGATTGCTAAAGTTACCCAACGAATCGGTAGTGGTAGAGGTCCAGTAAATAGATCCACCCATTTTGCATTCTACCTTTACCGACGCCATTGCCAACGGTTCGCCCGTCTTGTCGTCTACGGCTTTACCCGTAACAATGTCTGCACTCACCAATGAGGGTATGCTTGCCAATAGGGCAAGTATAAAGCTAAATAAACATTTCTTTCGTATCATATATGCAGCTTATTTATTGTTCAGATTGGTTTTTATAGTTATAAGATGTTGCAAATATAATACTTTATTTTGATATAAAAGCATTTACCCCCATTTCTTAAAAATATCTTAACATTTAAACTGTGTTTTTAAATTGCAATAGTGGCAGTCCAAATTTTTAAAAAGCACTTTTGTACCATCAGTATGGTGGTGCTATGCTGGCAGTAGAGGCATTGTGCTCGTAGTGAAAACCTGTTTCTTGTTTGCTTGTATTTTTTATTATAATAATGTAATAAGTAGTGTTTTTCTGCGTTATTATACCAATGAAGAAGTTTAGAATACTTGCATATATTTTTGCTGTTGGCTGTTGTCGGATTGGTAACGGCTTGCAACGACGACGATACTTTTTACGACGTCGAAGAGCAATCTGTTGGCATTTTCAACAGATACGGTGCGCCTTGACACTACGTTCTCGAAAGTTCCAACCCCCACAAAGACATTTTGGGTCTACAATCGGTCGGGCAATGGCATTCGTCTTGCCAATGTTCGGTTGGAGCAAGGCAACCAAACGGGTTTCCGAGTGAATGTAGACGGCATCTACTTGGGACAGGCAAACGGCTATCAGGTGAACGGGCTTGAGGTGCGAAACAAGGACAGCATTCGTGTCTTTGTAGAGCTTACAACGCCGAAGAATGGCAAGACCGACCCACAATTGGTGGAAGACAACCTCGTGTTTACGCTCGAAAGCACGGTGCAACAGAAAGTAAACCTGAAGGCTTACAGCTGGGACGCCGAACTCTTGAAGAACATTGAGATAAAGCACGATACTACCATACAAAGCACGAAGCCCATTGTGGTGCAGGGAGGCATAAAGGTGAACGAGGGCGCAACGCTTACCATTGGTGCTGGAACCACGCTTTATTTCTCCAATAAGGCAGGCATTGATGTGCACGGACAGCTGAAAATAGCAGGAACAGCCGACAAGATTGTTACGCTTCGGGGCGACCGTTTGGATCACATATTCGACTATTTGCCATACGACCGTGTGAGTGGGCAGTGGCAAGGCATTCATTTCAATACATCGAGTTATGACAACGAAATAGAATTTGCCGATATTCATTCGACCTACAATGGCATTGTGTGCGACTCATCGAGCGTAGACCGTTCTACACTTTCGCTTCGTCGGAGCACCATACACAATTGTCAGGGATATGGTTTGCTTGCTACCAACTGCAAGATAGACGTCAGCAACAGCCAAATTACAAACACGTTGAAAGACTGTGCTGCTTTCTTTGGCGGAAACATTACGTTGAGCCATTGCACCCTTGCGCAGTTCTATCCTTTCGACGGGAACCGTGGCGCAGCTTTACGGTTCGGAAACAGCACCGACGGAAAGCAATACACGCTTCAGCAATTCAATGTTTTCAACACCTTGATAACGGGTTATGCCGAAGATGTAATAATGGGAGCGTTTTCCGATGAGGCTGCTCAAAACTTCAAATTCGACCACAGTATCTTGCGCACCATAAAGCCAAAGGAAATCGATGCTGCCAAGTACGTCGATGTATTGTGGGAGGAAGCTGCCGACACAGTGCAGTCGGGCGAGAAGCATTTCCGCAAGATAGACGGCAACAAGCAGGCTTACGACTTCCATCTTTCAGAGAAATCGAAAGCCCGCGATATAGGTGTTGCATTGCCCAACGGCATCAGTACCACCGACCACGACGGCTTTGCGCGCGATGAGAAGCCCGATGTAGGTTGCTATGAATACAGACCTGAAAAGAAAAAAGACTAAGAAAAAGCTTATGAAGCAAATTGATATAAATATTAAAATAGGTGTCTGCCAGTTGGAAGAACTGTCTGCCGACGAGCAAGCACTTATAAAAAAGGCAATCGAAGCCACCAAGAACAGTTATTCGCCTTACAGCCATTTCAGCGTGGGAGCAGCCCTGCTGTTGGAAAATGGCGAAATGGTGATAGGGGCTAATCAGGAGAATGCAGCCTATCCATCGGGGCTTTGTGCCGAACGTGCAGCTATTTTTGCAGCGCAGAGCACGTCCGACCAACCCATAAAGGCATTGGCAATAGCCGCGCGCAATGGTGGAGGACTGATGAAGCAGCCCATTGTGCCTTGCGGAGCGATGCCGACAGGTTGTCTTGGAAATAGAAGACCGCTATAAAAAGCCTGTTCGCATCTTGCTTTATGGTACTGAAACTGTTTATGTAATCGATACAGTTAAAGATTTGTTGCCGTTGCAGTTTATAGGTGAGTCGATGCTTTAGACAAACGGGACATATACTTCGTTAATATTTTCAGGTGGTTTATATTCTCTATAAATTATGTTTTAAACACTCTATATATAATAAAGTGAACTAAGAAAACGATGGATAAGGATTTTCATAACCACTCCTTTTTAATTATCAATATATTATTTTTGTTTTTATGGATAAATTACTCAAAGACCCCGCAATCCTTGTTAGTGCAGTAAATATGCTTTTACGCGACAGAGAGTTTGATACGCTTTCAGAACTCTGCTACAATTTTAGTGAAGACCCCAAGGGACTGCAAGAGCGACTCCGTACAGCGGGATTCGAATATAGCGAAACCCAAAAACAGTTTCGCCCCATCGGGTTTGACAAATAGCGATACCGTTACTGTGCTGCTCATAAAATTGTTATGATTTGTAAAGAAAAACGTCTTTGAGAGATGATGCTTTCACTTTTGCATTGCGATAGTGGCTGTTTTGTACGGTAAAAGCATAGATTTTACATTGCAAAACAGCCACTTTTAGAATGCAAAACAATAGATTTTACAATGCCCTGATAGACAGATAGTTATATGACGGTTGTGTTTGTGAAGATTTTTTTACAATTTTATCATCTTCTGTTTACCCATAGGGTAGGTAGTCTCATTAATTCCTTATTGTCTCAAACATGTGACAATTAGCCTTTCATTTTAACAAGCGCATTTGATAGTTGTGAACAAAAGGCAGAAAAGAAACCCTATTGGTACATTCTTGTTGGACTTACAGAATATGTTAAGAACGAATTAAATATTTTTCAGGAATTAGTATTGTAATTGAAGAAAATATAGTAATTTTACGCCCTGAAATTTAAAACCTGTGATGTAATCCCTAAACAAAAATGGAACAAAACCTACAAAACAACACGACTAAAAAGTCGAAGCAGATATTACCAAAAGGTGTTATGTGTCTGCTCATTATAATTGCTTTATTCGGCGGTATAGGCTGGATAATGGGCGTTGCACCAATGCTTAACACCATAATGCACACGGCGCACGATTTGTTATTGAACACTTGCTTTTATCTAATGGCTATCTGTGTGCTGACAGGAGCATTGGGTAAGCTGCTCGTAGAGTTTGGTGTGGTAGACCTTATAGAGAAAATTCTGCGCCCGCTTATGCGTCCGTTGTTTCACCTTCCCGGTGTTGCATCGCTCGAGCAATACTTACTTTCCTTTCAGACAATCCCGCCATCATTACGTTGGCGCAAGACAAGCATTTCAGCGGATACTTCAAGAAGTTCCAATATATTTCGCTTACCAACTTCGGGACAGCGTTCGGTATGGGACTTATCGTAATTGTGTTTATGCTCGGACAAGGTTATTTCGTTGAACCATTGATTGGTTTCTTCGGTGCTTGCTGTGGTTGTATCGTTTCAACACGTTGCATGCAGCACTTCGTATTGAAGGCTTATCCACAGTATCTTACAGAAAATGCACTCGAAACAGCCAAGTTTGAACAGCAAGCAGAGCTTCCAGAACACGAAAAAGAGAAGTCTATCTTCCTGCGTACGCTTAACTCTTTGCTCGATGGAGGTAAGTCGGGGGTAGATGTAGGCGTTGCCATTATTCCCGGCGTGCTTATAATATCGACCCTTGTAATGATTCTGACGTTCGGTCCGAGCAAGACAGGCGAGTTTACGGGGGCCGCTTACGAAGGAGTTGCTGTGTTGCCCAAAGCTGCAAACTATATAAACTGGCTGTTGGAACCATTGTTTGGATTTCACCGATCCACACCAAGTAGCCTTTCCTATAACTGCCCTTGGAGCCGTTGGAGCCGCCTTGAGCCTTGTTCCGAATTTCCTTTCTCATGGTTGGATAGATGGGAATGCCATTGCCGTGTTTACGGGTATGGGTATGTGTTGGAGCGGTTTCCTCAGCACACATACTGCTATGCTCGATACAATCGGCTATCGGGAACTTACTTCAAAGGCTATTCTTTCTCATACCATCGGTGGTTTTGCGGCAGCATTGGTGGCACACTGGGGTTATTTGCTCTACACATTATTTTAATAAAATAGTAGAATGAATAAGTGTAAAAAGTAGTAGAATAACGATATTTCTTTTGTGCTTTTGTAAGTTTTTCTTACCTTTTGCAATCAGTAAAATAGGTATTAAAGGAGTAAAATTATTATGGCAAAAAAAGCACTTCTGATGATTCTCGATGGTTGGGGTCTCGGAAAACATGGTAAAGGAGATGTTATTTACAATACGCCAACACCTTACTTGGACTATCTGAATGCAGTATCTTCACACTCACAGTTGCAGGCTTCGGGCGAAAACGTAGGTCTGCCGGACGGTCAGATGGGTAACTCTGAGTAGGACACCTTAACATTGGTGCCGGACGAATTGTATATCAGGATTTGGTAAAGATTAACAAGGCATGCGAAAATGGTGAAATTCTGAAGAATAAAGAGATAATTAACGCTCACAGCTACGCACAAAAGACGGGCAAGAAACTCCATCTGATGGGTTTAACATCTACGGTGGCGTCCACTCTTCATTGAATCATCTTCATAAATTAATCGAGATTGGCAAGGAATACGGTCTGAAAGAAGTTTATGTGCATTGCTTTATGGACGGTCGCGATACCGACCCTGAAAGTGGTGCAGGCTTTATTGCCGACATACAGGAGACCTGCGACAAGAACGATGCGCACATAGCATCTATCGTTGGTCGCTTCTACGCAATGGATCGCGATAAGCGTTGGGGACGTGTAAAGGAGGCTTACGACCTGCTTGTCGAGGCAAAGGGAAAGCAAGCCACCGATATGGTGAAAGCAGTAAAGGAAAGTTATGCTGACGGAGTTACCGATGAGTTCATCAAGCCAATTAACAATGCAAATGTAAATGGAACAATTGGCGAGGGCGATGTGGTTATTTTCTTTAACTATCGTAACGACCGTGCTAAGGAACTTACCTACGTTCTTACGCAGCAAGATATGCCCGACCAGGGCATGCACACCATAAAGGACTTGCAATATTACTGTATGACACCATACGATGCACACTTTAAGGGCGTACACATCTTGTTCCCGAAAGAGAATGTAGCCATGACGCTTGGCGAATATCTAAGTAAGCAAGGCAAGAAACAACTTCATACAGCCGAAACAGAGAAATATGCGCACGTTACATTCTTCTTCAATGGTGGTCGCGAAGAGCCTTTCGAAGGCGAAGACCGCATCTTGGTGGCATCGCCAAAGGTTGCTACTTACGACCTGAAACCTGAGATGAGCGCCTTCGAAGTAAAGGATAAGTTAGTTGCAGCCATCAATACAGCGGAGTACGACTTTATTGTAGTGAACTTTGCCAATGGCGATATGGTGGGTCATACAGGCGTTATGAACGCCATTGCGAAAGCTGTTCATGCGGTAGACAACTGTGTGAAGGAAGTTATCGAAGCTGCAAAGGCGAACGATTATGAAGCTATCATCATTGCTGACCACGGTAATGCCGACAATGCGCTGAACGAAGACGGTTCGCCAAATACGGCACACTCGTTGAACCCTGTGCCTTTTATATACGTTACCGACAACAATTCGGCTCGTGTAAAGTCGGGACGGTTGGCTGATGTTGCGCCTTCTATTCTCCACATTATGGGCTTGGAACAGCCCGAAGAGATGACAGGCGAATGCTTGATAGAAGATAAATAAAGATAAAAACAATGGTTTAGCCCTATCAGACTTATGCCTGATAGGGCTGAATTGTATATAAGAAAATGTTATGGTAGATATTGAGGCTTCTTGGAAACAACACTTGGAGGGGGAATTTACGAAACCTTACTTCACCCAACTCACCGAAAGTGTGCGCAACGAGTATAGGAACAACTTGTGCTTTCCACCGGGAAAACTTGTTTTCAATGCTTTTAATCTTTGTCCGTTCGACAAGGTTAAAGTGGTTATTCTTGGGCAAGACCCTTATCACGAGCAAGGACAAGCTATGGGTTTGAGCTTCTCTGTACCCGAAGGAATAATGCTGCCGCCATCGCTCCAAAACATTTATAAAGAGATACAAAACGACCTTGGCAAACCCATACCCGCATCGGGCGACCTAACACGTTGGGCAAAACAAGGCGTGTTGCTGCTGAATGCCACGCTGACGGTGCGTGCGCATATAGCCAACAGTCATCAAACTTTGGGCTGGCAGAACTTCACAGACGCCGCTATCGAGGGCACTCAATGCCCATCGCGAACACATTGTGTTTATGCTTTGGGGTGGTTTTGCCCGCTCGAAAAAGCGATTGATAGATGCCAATCGCCATTGTATTATCGAATCGGTGCACCCCTCTCCGCTGTCGGCAAATAGAGGTGGCTGGTTCGGTCAGCACCAATTCTCACGTTGCAACGCTTATTTAAAGCAACAGGGGCTGGACGAAAATAGATTGGTAAATTCCTATTTGGAAAAGATAAAAAGGAAGAAATGAGCGATAAGAAGATGATGCCTATCTTGCAGATTAATGGTGCTGATGTTTCTCTTGAGGCTTCATGGGAAGAACATTTGAGGGGTGAAATTAAAAAACCTTACTTTACTGAACTCGTTAAAGAACTAAATAGCGAGTATAAAAAAGCATGCTATCCTTCAGAAAAACTTATTTTCAATGCTTTTAATCTTTGTCCGTTCGACAAGGTTAAAGTTGTTATTCTTGGGCAAGACCCTTACCACGAGCAAGGGCAAGCTATGGGTTTGAGCTTTTCTGTGCTCGATGGAGTAAAAGCTGCCGCCATCGCTCCGAAAGATTTATAAAGAGATGAAGATAACCTTTGCGAGACTATGCCCGAATCAGGCGATTTGACTCGTTGGGCTGAACAAGGTGTGTTGTTGCTGAATACAACACTGACAGTGCGTGATGCTAAACCCAATAGTCATAAGAGATTTAAATGGCAGAACTTTACAGACGCAGCCATTAAAGCATTAAATAAAAACCGTGAAAACATTGTATTTATGCTTTGGGGAAATGATGCAAAGAAGAAAGAAAGACTGATAGATACTAATCGACATCGTATAATCAAGTCGTATCACCCTGCTGCAAGGGTAAAAGAAATCTTTCAAGAACATCCGTTCTCACTTTGCAATGCTTATTTAAAGCAACAGGAATTGGACGAAATAGATTGGTAAATTCCTATTTGGAAAAGATAAAAGGAAGAAATGAGCGATAAGAAGATGATACCTATCTTGCAGGTTGGCGATGTTTTGGTTTCGCCCGACATTATAACGGAGAAGTTCTGTTGCGACCTCGATGCTTGTAAGGGTATCTGTTGCGTGGAAGGAGATGCTGGCGCACCTGTTTCTATGGACGAAACAGCAGCCATAGAAGATGTTGTAGATGCGGTGTGGGGCGACCTCAGTGCGTCTGCACAAGCCGTTATCGACAAGCAGGGCGTCGCTTATACCGACCGAGAAGGCGAGTTGGTAACCAGCATTGTGCACGGAAAAGACTGCGTTTTCACCTTCCACGACAAAGACTGTTGCCTCTGTGCGCTGGAGCGTTCGTACCGTGAGGGGAAGACAAACTTTGTAAAACCCATTTCGTGCGCCCTCTATCCCATTCGCGTAAAAGAGTTTGGCAACAATCTTGTAGGTCTGAATTATCATCGTTGGGACATCTGCAAAGATGCCGTGAAGAAGGGTAGGGAACTCGATTTGCCTATTTATAAATTCTTAAAAGGTCCGCTTGTTCGCCGCTTTGGCGAAGAATGGTATGCCGAATTGGAAGCTGTTGCCGAGCAATTGCTGAAAGAATAGCTCAACCAACAAGATGTTTGGACAGCACTGAACAGCCTGTTAAAACAGCTTCGGTTGCGTGCATCTGACGGTAAATAAGTGTAAATATTTTTCAAAAGAATAGCGATTGCTTAACAGTCTTGTTATCAGTGTATTATAAAACCTATTGTTTTGCATTTCAAAAAGCGGCTGTTTTGCAACGTAAAACCCTATGCTTTTACCGTGCAAAAACAGCCGCTTTCGCAATGCCAAATCGAAATTATCGTTTTTCGTTAGAATTATTTTTACAAAACTAAGGCGATTTCCGCTATCTGTTTTGAGCTATAAAAAGAAGAAAAATCGTTCTTCCAATAAAGTGCTACTGATTCTGTATTTCCTTAATAGTGAAATGCTGTCGCAATGATTTTTATCGCAGATTAAATCGGAGCCCAGCTTTTAGTTGAAAGAAACAGGGCGGTCGCTATAAATGGTTTGCAAGTCTGATTTGTTGCCGAAATGGTAGGTTACTCCCGGTTCTACTAGAAGCTGACACCCTTTGTAAGTTTATAGGCAGCACCGAAGCGGGCTGACAATGCCCATTGCAACTCTTTCATTCCTACTTTGTTCGTAACAGTGGCTTCGGTACCATCGTATCGCTCTTTCTGCTTTCCATAGACCATTTTCTCGACACTTCCGCCACCAGATACATATACAGAGTGTTGTGTCGTTGCCACAACTGATAGTTCAGGTTGAGCGGAATACCAACGAAATTCAGATGTTGTTTGATGTCGTGGTCTATGTTGCCCACTTCGTAAGTGAGCTCCGAGTAGTGGTGGCTGTACATCAAGCCTGTTTCCACACTCATCTTGCTGCTCAATGGCAAGGCTACGGAAACGCCCAAGGTGATAGGTTGGCGGTGATTGGCTTTTTAACCATCTTGTTTTGCCCTGTTACTATCATTCCGTTGTTTTCTTTCATTGCTGTCGATGCGATGGAGTAAAGGTCGTCTGACGAGTTTACCGTAGGCATGCCTGCAAGCAACACACCCAATTGGACGGAGTTTTTATTGCGCCGAGGGCGGTTGTTGGTGGTGGGAGTGGTGGGGCGTTGATGCTTTATTGGCTCTGAGCATTCCACCTTTTCGCTCGGTTTTGGGTACTTCGTTTACAGTTGCTTCTTGTATGTTGTCCGTCTTGTCCGTCGGCTCTGTGGTGGTAGTGGGTTGTTCTACCATTGCCAAAGTGGTCTTGTCGGTGGTATTTTGAGGTAAAAACGTTGATGCAACAGCTTTGAAAGCAGTCTTTATAGAGGCAAATATTCTGCTCTTTGCATTTTGCCGTAGGAGTGCTTTTCGTTGCCGTTACTGCTTGTGTGTGCGTTGTCGGGAGATGGCGTTTCTGTCTTTCCACCTCTGTTTTCTATTACATTTTTGTTGTTTTCTGCTAAGTTGCCAATTACGTTCGTGTTGTTCGCAACATCTACAACAGAATTGTTTACCAACAAAATCGTAACTATTGCAGCGGCAGAGAGAATGGCAGTGAGCCAAATAGCAGCCTTGACCTGCTTCTTTTTATTGGCGTTGGCAGCTGTAATCGGCACTTCGATGGGTTTGTTCGGTGCCTTTTTGCCTTCCTCGACAGGTGGAATATGCTTTAAAATCTCGTCAAACAGTCCTTGGGGAGGAGTTGTTTCATAATTGTTTAGCTTATTATGAAATCCTTTTTTCCATTCTTCGTTCATAGTTTCACTCCTTTCCTATATGAGACAATTTGTTGTTTAAGTATGCTTTTTGCACGGGATAGCTGCGAGGCAGAGGACTTTGCCCTAATCCCAAGTATTTCTCCAATTTCTTTGTGCGACTTGTTTTCCAACACGTATAAGTTGAATACGGTTCTGTAACCATCGGGCAGCGACTGTACCATCTGCAGCAACGCCTCTTCAGGTATGTCGTCTACTGTTATGTCTGCTTTGTCGTCTTGTTCCGGAAGTTGCTCTTCATGTACCAGTGGAAGAGTTCTTTTTGTTGCGCAGGAAGCCCAATGCTCCATTACGACAACTTGTTTGCTCCATGCCAACAGCGATCCCCTGCCCCTATATTCAAAACTTTCAATCTTTGTAAATATCTTTATGAATGCATCTTGCAGCACATCTTTCGCATCGTCGCTATCTGTAATGTAGCGCAAACACACCGTCATGAATATTCCTGCATACAGATTGTAGAAAGTCCGCATCGCTGAAGTATCTCGTTTATGGAGACCTTCAGCGATTCTTGTTTCTTCTTTCTCGTCCAACTTTATCATTCAGTGCGTATTGTCTCTTTACCTTTATTTACTATCATTTCTTACATGATACTTGAAAAAGGTATGCTTGTCCTGTGGTAAGATTTCCAGTGGAGGTGTAAAGTTACATCTTTTTTCCCATTCTTTTGTGCTATCTTGTCAATTTCGGATAATCTGAATGCAATAAAGCCCGATGCAAAACGCCCTTTGTTATCGCCGTGGGCGTTGTAGGCAAGCACTAATTTGTAAGGTTCTTTTTCCGAGTGCTGGACAATTAAGTTTATGTCACGTTTGGCTTTGAGGTCGCGCATGGCAGTGCTGTATCGTAGAGTAAGGTAGCCATCTTCTACAACTGTGCCAAATCCATTCACGATTTCCAATCTGTCTTCGCCGTACTTTTTCAAATCCATTTCGGTGTTCTTGAGTGCGATAGCCTGCTTTGTGCGTATGCTGTCCATCCAGTTGATGTATATTTTAGTCTTACCTTTGGCGTCTTTCTCTTCTTTTTATGTTGGCAATAGCCCTTACTTCCTTATTTCCGTATGGCGATTTGGTAAGATTACTGGGTGGTCCTTGCACCTTTTCGCTTACCCAAACATTGAAACTCGCGCCACCGTTAATGGGTTTTATTGTAACAATAGCATTGGGATACCTTTTGACATTGTCGTTAGTGTCATTATCACACGAGGTGAAAAGGCTGCACACGGTGAATATAGAAATAAGTCCTAAGAATATTTTTACTTGTTTTCATTGTTCTTGTTATTGTATTAAACTTACATTTTATTTCTCTCTGAGTACTCGTCAAATAAATGAGAAGATACATAAAGATTGCATCTTATATCGTTAAAAATATGTTTTTGAGAAATAAAAATCAAGATATATACCTTTTAGGAAAATACCTCGCGCAAGATATCGAAACTTTGAAGGTCGGGCATATTGGGTATGTGGAGGCGATAGTAGTGCAACACAAGTTCGGTAATTCGGTTGCGTTCGTCGTGTGAGAGTTTGAAAAGTTTCATCGTTTCAAAGTTCATTCGCATCAGCGTGTGCATGTGTCCGGCGTCTGTTGCATTTAGAAAATCGGAATGTAAAGGTGCCGACAGCGTGAAGCAACCATTGCGAAGGTCGAAGAAACAGCCCTGAGTGAAATTGTCAGAAAAGGGTGAAAAGCCAAGAAACTTGCCCAGACGCATCATGAAAACAAGGTGGAAGTTGGCAAAACCATCGCAGGTGCTGTCGAACCATTCCAAACTTGTACTTATATAATTAAATAATGTGGAGTTCTCTTGCTCGTCGCGAGTGGTATAATATAGGAATTCTGCAAGGAAAAGCAAAATGCTCGATTTCAAAGGATTGTACGGAACAGACGAATAAGGGTGAGCTATTCTTACATCTTTAATATGTTGCAAGCTGATTCGCTGCCTGAAATCGTATTCAAAGTCGAGCAAAGTCATGGGTTGGAAATATTGCTTCTTCACTCTTCCTTTTGATGTTTTGGGAATGTGCACAACAAAAGAAACACGCCCCGACAACTCCGTCAGTACGTCAATAATTAGCGATGATTCACCAAAACGAACACTTCGCAGTACTATTCCTCTTGTCTTTGTTATCATAAAACTTTTCCCAAGCACAAAGATACAAAAAATGTAATGGGGCAAAAAATATATTCGATAAAATTTGGACAATTGAAATAAAACCAATACCTTTGCACCCGCAAAACAACAGATGGTCTCTTCGTCTATCGGCTAGGACACAAGATTTTCATTCTTGTAAGAGGGGTTCGATTCCCCTAGAGACTACAAACAAAAATTAAAAAGTAAAGATGGCAAATCATAAATCATCACTTAAAAGAATTCCTCAAGACAAGGTGAAGACTTTGCACAATAGATATTACGCAAAGACAATGCGTAACGCTGTTCGTAAGTTCCGTAACATCTCTGATAAGGAAGAGGCTGTTAAGTTGTATCCAACCCTGCAAAAGATGCTTGATAAACTTGCGAAAGTAAACATTATTCATAAGAATAAAGCGGCAAATTTAAAGTCTGGTCTTTGTCATCATATTGCTACGCTTGGGTAGAATGTAAGTAAGGTCATAGAGATAAAGAATAAGAGAGGTTATAGTCTAATGATAGGCTGTAACCTTTTTCGATTTATATGTCTATAATCCAAATGTTCTTTTATTTATTATTCTTCTTAATGTTTTTCTTCATGTCATAGTTGTAGAAATATCACGGAACAATAAGATTTGAATAAGCATTATATTCTTTTTAAGTATCAACCAAATGAAATTACTCTTTGCAAAGGGTGTGATGTATTATGAATCGCCTTTATTAAACTTTTTGTATTAGATGTTACTTTTAATAAGGTATTTTTCGTATCTTTGCAATGAGATATCCTTAGGGTTAATGAAACACCGAGAGCGCATAAACAGCTTGGTAAGGCTATCGAGAAAGAACAAGCAGATTCAGAAAATAAAATGGTAGATAACTTAGAAAACGAGAACAACTACTCGGCCAGTAATATTCAGGTCCTTGAAGGGCTTGAGAGCTGTGCGTAAGCGTCCTGCAATGTATATTGGCGATATAAGCGAAAAAGGACTTCATCACCTCATAAACGAGACAGTAGATAACTCTATTGATGAAGCAATGGCTGGCTATTGTAGCCATATCGAAGTAACCATCAACGAGGATAATTCTGTAACAGTAGAAGATGATGGACGTGGAATTCCTGTGGACGAACACGAGAAATTGCATAAAAGTGCGCTCGAAGTCGTTATGACAGTGCTGCACGCTGGTGGAAAGTTCGATAAGGGTTCCTATAAAGTTAGTGGTGGTCTACATGGTGTAGGTGTTAGTTGTGTAAATGCGCTATCTTCTCACATGAAGTCGCAGGTATTCCGGAATGGAAAGATTTACCAGCAAGAATACGAACAGGGAAAGCCTCTCTATCCAGTAAAAGTGGTTGGTGAAACCGATAAGACTGGTACGCGTCAGCAGTTCTGGCCCGATGGCAGTATTTTTACTACAACCATATTTCAGTGGGATATAGTTGCACGTCGTATGCGTGAACTTGCTTTCTTAAATGCAGGTATAAAGATTACACTAACCGATTTGCGTCCCAATACCGAAGGCAAAACACGCCAGGAAGTTTTCCATGCCAAAGATGGATTAAAAGAATTTGTAAGATACGTGAACGACATCGTACTCATCTTTTCGATGATGTGATATACTTGAAGACTGAAAAAGCAAGGCATTCCAATCGAGGTTGCCATAATGTATAACACCGATTATAACGAAAACATACACTCGTATGTCAACAACATTAATACCATAGAAGGAGGAACGCATCTCACAGGATTCCGTACGGCATTGACACGCACATTGAAGGCATATGCCGATAATGATCCACAAATAGCAAAACAAATAGAAAGGCTAAAATAGAAATAACGGGAGAGGACTTCCGCGAAGGACTGACAGCAGTTATTTCTATTAAGGTAGCCGAGCCACAATTCGAAGGACAAACTAAGACAAAGCTGGGAAATAGCGAAGTTTCTGGTGCTGTTCAGCAAGCTGTAGGCGAGGCTCTCTCTTACTATTTAGAGGAAAATCCTGCTGAAGCTAAACTTATTTGCGATAAGGTTATTTTGGCGGCAACAGCTCGTATTGCAGCTCGCAAAGCACGCGAAAGTGTTCAGCGCAAGAACGTGATGACGGGAGGCGGATTGCCAGGAAAACTTGCCGATTGCTCTAATAAAGATCCCAAAGACTGCGAAATATTCCTTGTGGAGGGCGATTCTGCTGGTGGTTCTGCCAAACAAGGTCGCGACCGATATACACAAGCCATTCTGCCTTTGCGAGGAAAAATACTTAATGTAGAGAAAGTTCAACGTCATAGAGTGTTCGAAGCTGAATCGGTTATGAATATCATTCAGTCAATAGGCGTTCGTTTCGGAGTGGAAGGAGAGTCTGACTTTGAAGCTAATACCGAGAAGCTGCGTTACGATAAGATTATTATAATGACCGATGCCGATGTCGATGGCTCTCACATCGATACCCTCATTATGACACTCTTCTATCGTTATATGCCCCGTGTAATCGAAGAAGGACATCTATATATTGCCACTCCTCCGCTTTACAAGTGTACTTATAAAAAGGTGAGCGAGTATTGCTACACAGAGCAACAACGATTGCAATTCCTTGACAAGTATGCCGGGGGGGAGACGAAGAGAACAAGGCTGTCCACACACAACGATACAAAGGTTTGGGAGAAATGAACCCGGAACAGCTTTGGGAAACAACAATGGATCCTAAGACACGCTTACTAAAGCAAGTAACAATTGAGAATGCATCAACTGCTGATGAAATGTTCTCAATGCTGATGGGAGACGATGTTGAACCGCGTCGCGAATTCATAGAACAGAATGCGACCTATGCAAACATCGATGCATAGCTGTAGACATTTGCCAGATTTAATTACTTAATCTACGAACTCTCGCAATCTTTTGCGCTTGCAGAACAAGTGACGGTTCGGACAAAATAATGCTATATGAGAGAAATTAATAATGATTTCATTAAAGCTAAAAACCCCTATGGTTTCAGTATAGATAGTGACTTGTTATTATACGACCAGACAACAGGATTACCCTCGCTTACCGAAACTTCTAAAATGAGGTGTCTCTTGTTGGCTATCTGTACAGAAGGTGAAGTAGAATATACAGTAGACACTGTGGTACATAAGGTTTCTACGAACGATATTCTAATCGTTAGCGAAGGGCAGGTTATGGGCGACTATAAGATGACGCCTGACACAAAAGGAGTTTGTTTGTTTTTGTCGTATGATTTTTTTCAAGAAGTGGTAAGTAACATCAGAGAATTTACAACGCTCTTTCTTTTTGCACGGCGTCACCCTGTTTTCCACACCGAGTCCCATATGGCGAAAGAATTGCTTAACTACATTCAAGCTGTTAAGTTGAAAATACTCGATCTCGATCACGAATTCCGTCGCGAATTGGTAGCTACAATGCTGAAAGTACTTATATACGATATGTGCAATGTTATTTATCGTATACAACAAGTAGAGAAGACTGGAAAGTCGAGAGGAGAAACCATATTTGCCGATTTTATACGATTGGTGGAAAAGGAATATCGTTCCGAACGTCGTGTAAGTTGGTATGCCGAGCAACTTTACATTTCTCCCAAGTATCTGTCGGAAACAATCAAGCATGTCAGTAAGCGCACACCAAGCGAATGGATAGATTATTATGTGATGATGGAGATACGGGTATTATTGAAGAATAGTAAGATGAGCATTAAACAAATAGCTGAAGAGCTGCACTTCCCTAACCAAAGTTTCTTGGGAAAGTACTTCAAGGATCGTTATGGCAAGAGTCCATCACAGTTTAGAAAAAAAGTTAAAATGCAGACAAGTTATGGGAAATATAAAAAGGAGTTGAGTTCGTCGCAGTCTCAACTCCTTTTTGTATCTTCATAAATGTGCTTTATTGCCATTGTGGGAGAACATTGGCACATTCCAAAGCGGACATTCCCCAAATGGTAAATTTTGGTTTAATCTGCATTGATTATAATATTGGGGAAGTTTTTTGCTAATCCTCTTACATACGCTTCTTCTTCGCCAGTATCCACATGTATTCTATTTAGTTTTGGGTTATTGTATAGAATATCGTATTCGTGGTTGTCCATAAAACTGTCATTTTTTAGGTCGATGACTTCCAAGTTAGGCATTTGAAGTATTTCTATTTGCCCGATAAACTTATTTTTGCTGAAGTCAATCTTTTTGAGAAGATTATTGCTGATATAGCAACGGAAGAGCATAGGCATCTTACTGAAGTCGGCTTGGCTGATTTCATTATCGTAAGCGGTAAGGAACATCAGTTTAGGCAAATTGAAATCAATTTTGCTTATTTTATTTTCGTATGCAACAAGATGCTGCAATTTTGGTAAGTTATTGAGTTCAAGCCTGCTGATTTTATTTTGCTCTATATATAATTTCTCAATTTGTGGCAGGTTGTTGGCAATGAATTCCTGTAGAATACCTTGACGGAGGTCAATGCCTGTAAGCTTTTGGCATATCTGTTAAGCGTATACTGGTGAGTTTTGTAGAACGCGCAACAATTGTTACAAGCTCTTTTAAAGGAGTAAAATCCAACTGCTTTATGTTTGTATTGTGAATGTCTAATATCTGCAACTTGGAATTGTTGGTGAGGTTCAGTTTTTCTATTTCACATTTGAAAATGCGTAAATCTTTCAATTCTTTGAGGTGTGAAACATCAATCGACTTGATGGGGTTGCAGCCTATATGCAGTTGTGAAAGCTTATTTAAGTTGCTGATGGGAGTAGCATCGGTAACTCTATTGTAGTTTAAGGTAAGTGTGTCGAGGTTTTCAAAGTATTGTAAACCCTCCAAGCTCTTGATGGTATTCTCATCAGTGGTGGTCTCTCCTGCTGCATAACTGAAGTTCAGCTTGTGTATAGTCTTTGCTTCTTTGATTGAGATGTTGCCATCCTTGTCAGCATCTAAGTCAGGAATATCTAACAACCGTTTCTTTAAATAAGCATCAGCAAACTTGATAGTTTGGTTTTGAGGGTCTTCTTTAATTATTACTTCGCATTGTGCTTTAGAAGAAATATCGCCTTTCTTGGCAATAATCGTAATTTTGGCAGTTCCTTTTTCTAAAGCTTCTACCTTGCCATTATCAACTTTGGCAACTTTTTCGTCTGAGGATTTCCATATTACGTCTGCACCTTCAGGGACATCATTGACTGTTATAAATGCTGTTTCTCCTATTTTTAAGTATTAAAGTAGGAGGGTAACAGTAATCTTAAATGAATTATCTATTTCTTCCTTTTTCCGAACAAGCCGAGAAGAAGAAAATGCTGAAGAGCATTAAGATGAATGAAATTCTTTCTTTTTCATAATCTTTCGTAGTTGGTTTATTGTTGAAAAGATTGAACTTGTTTTTTTATACAAAGCTGATGACACCCTGGACTTCTTCTTCCTGGACATCGTCTTTCTTCTCTGGCGTAGCCTTCAAATCCTTTATCATTTGCTTTGTGCGCTTGTATGTTGGTGTGTTTTCGATGGCGAGAATTATGTCCTCATTGTCCAAGTCTTCTTGCGAGAAGATGTAGATGTGTGGGCGACGTTTCGACTTTGTAGACTTGCTTCCACCATAGAAGCGTCCTCTGCGGTCGTCTAATGTCATTTGGTGTTCTTCTTGTTCGGCAATGCGTGCTGCCTCTTCCAGCGAATGTTTTTTGATAAGACTATCCATTCCCTCTACATCTTTGATGCCGAAACCTGTTGCAAGGATAGTTACTTTCACTTTCTTGTCAAGGTCTGGGTCAAGTGCTAATCCCCATTTCAGTTCGAATCCGTTGCCAAAGTGACTCATAAATTCGTTAACATCGCTCATCTCTTCCATCGTCAAGCCAGGATTGTCATTGTTGTCGCTACTGAAATTGATAGAAAGAAGTATCTTCTTGGAGTTGTAGATGTCATTGTCGTTGAGCAACGGAGAGTTCAAAGCATCTTCGATAGCTTGCTTTACACGGCCTTCGCCTTCACCGTAACCAGTACTCATGATGGCAACGCCACCATCTTTCAGCACTGTTTTTACATCGTTGAAGTCGAGATTGATGAGTCCGTGCACGGTGATAATTTCTGCAATACTCTTGGCAGCAACACTTAGTGTATCGTCCGCCTTTCCGAAAGCATTGAGCACGCTCATCTCGGGATATATTTCGCGCAGACGCTCGTTGTTTATCACCAGCAGGGCGTCTACGTGCTTCGACATTTCTTCTACGCCATCGAGTGCCTGGTCTATCTTTTTGTTTCCTTCAAAACGGAATGGAATTGTTACGATGCCAACGGTAAGAATGCCCATGTCTTTGCTTACTTTCGCAATAACCGGAGCTGCACCGGTGCCAGTGCCGCCACCCATTCCAGCGGTTATAAATGCCATTCTGGTACCATCGTTTAGCATATCTTTTATATCGTCGATAGTTTCTTCAGCTGCCTCTCTTGCCTTTTCGGGTTTGTTGCCGGCTCCTAATCCTTCTTTGCCAAGTTGTAGATGTATGGGGACAGGAGAGTCGTTGAGTGCTTGTGCGTCAGTATTGCACAAAACGAATGTTACGTCGTGTATGCCTTCACGATACATGTGGTTCACGGCATTGCCACCACCACCACCAACACCGATAACCTTGATGATGCTGTTTTGTTCAGCTTCACCAAAGTCGAGTATTTCTTTCTTCATATTGTTATCTGCCATAACCCTATTTCTTTGTCTTATTCTAAATTTCTATTCCTTAGAACACTTTCTTTTACTATTCTTCTGGTTCTAAGATTGTACCACCAAATTCTTTAACTTTACGAGTAAGTTTACCCCAAAAGCTATTCTTACGCTTCTCTTCTTCTTCACGTTTACGCTTTTTCTTCTTCCTCTTCTCTGCGTTTGTGCTCCTCTTCCTCTATGCGCCGACGTTCTGCTTCAGCCTTTTCCTTTTCTGCAGCAGTTAAAACAACCCCTTGTCCAATCTCGGGCGCCTTTCTTGGTTCTCTATGTAGGTCGCTTGTAGTTGAAGTCGTAGGCTTAGCAGCATCTTCAAAAAGCTTTTGATCAGGATTGATTGGAATACCTGCACAATTAATGTCCCCCTTTGCCAGCAAGCCGAGAATGGTGTTCATTGTACCATTCTTGGCATTGATGTCAGCATTGTTGGCGTTAATAGTCTGAGTAACAAATTTTGCTGTCCTGATTTTGTCTACGTGTGAATGGTTGCGGAAGGCACGTTCGATGTTCTTCATATTAGAACCGCCACCTGTAAGAATAAAGCCACCTAACAATTTGTCTGCATATTCAGCTGGGATTTGGTAAATGACATTCTCAATAATCTCTTCGATACGAGCCTCGATGATGTCAACAAGGGTTCTGCTTTCTACAGAGAAATCATCGGAAACGGTATACGATTGTTTGTTATCTATATCATTATCGTCGGTGTATGCACTGCCGTGTGTAAGTTTTAACTTCTCAGCATCTTTCTCTTCTAGTTGTAAACTTGCAATATCTTTCGTGATATTTGCCCCACCAAGTGGTAACACGGCAAGGTGTCTCAGTATGCTTTTATAATAGACAGAGACGGTAGTCGTGCCAGCCCCAAGGTCGACAAGCACACACCCCCCGCGTTTTTCGTTATCGGTGAGTATACTATCAGCTAAAGCTAAAGGTGCCAAATACATTTCTGCAATAGCAATACCAGCCTTTTCAAAACAACTATTGAGATTGTCGTAGAAAGATTTACGCCATAAAATATTTAGGAAGTTTCCTTCTAAATGACTTGCCTTAATTCCTACAGGATCAATGAGATTCCTGGTTATCTACTTTATATTCTTGAGTGGCTGCATCGAGAATTTCTTGGTCCGGATAACTCATATCACGGTTTGCATCCATCAATTCGTTAATCATGTTGCTCGAAATGATAGTTCCTGCAGGCAAGTCTTTTACAATTACATTCTTTACACTGCGAATAGACTGACCTCCCACGCCCACATAAACATGTGTTATCTCGTATTTAAGTTGTTTCTTTAATTTATTTATGATATTGGTCAAGCATTGTCCTGTTTTGTCGATATTGTAGACTACACCCTTTCGGATACATTGCGATGCGTCTTCTTTAACGACAGCATTCACGAAATGCTGCCATCAAGGTTTTTCTTTCCAGCTATACCCTATGATTTTCGATGAGCCCAGTTCAATGGCTACAATAAATTCTGCCATACACTAATTTCTTTATGATTTGTTTTTATTCTGTTACTTCCGTTTGTATTTTTTCCTCCTGCTTGGATTGTTGCTGTCCGCCATTCTGTTGTTGTACAGCTTTTCTTTTGCAGATAATCTGGTTGTCGAACTCCACATTGATATAAGAGTATTTATTCCAGCCCGCTTGCGAAAGTCCGTAGCGATAGAACTTTTCGGTTCGTTCGAGTTTCTTCGTAACAAACTCGTCGATACCTTTATCATTTGCGGCTTTATTCCTTCTTATTGGCAGATATCCAATAAATATAATATGGTCGCCTATGCGCGGTACAAATTCTATGCCTTTATCTGGACGAACATTTATCTGTTCGATTTGGTTGAGCCAAAACTCAGATTTGTTTATAGCCTTTGCCATAGGAGTAATGGCGAAATGTGCAAACGGTCTGCTAATGTTCCCGTAGCCACGATTAAATCGCTTGTGTATTTAGAGTTAGGAAGAATACCTCCATTATCGTCCAAATAGTAGTCTTCGCCTTTGTTGTTTTTGATACGAATGATAGGCATACGTTGCGAAATTCTAATGTTCACATGTCCATTCTCTGTTATGTAGCACTGTGCCGTATCTACAAATGGCCCCACTTTTAATGCCTCTTCTATCTTTCGAGGTACTATAGCATTAAGTTGTTTGATAGCGGATACAACTATCTTTCTCAAGAATGGATTTGATTTCTTTAGCATCTAAGAAAACCAGAGTTATTGGAGTCAGAGATATTTATATTTACTTTAGTACATACACGACGACTCTTGTCGGTGTGTTCCACGAAGTTACAGCCATAACAAGGTAGAATGCCAAGACGACATCTAATACATAGAAAATAATCTTCTTCCAACTTGTATCCATTCTCAAACCTATTCTTTTTCTTTTTATTACCTCTGCAAGTTGTTCTGTATAATTGTCGAGATTTCCAGCTCCGAGTATAACAAGGACATCGAAGTCTCTGCCTTTTGCAAATTTTAGTACGTCGTCTTTTTTAATCATTTGTTTCTCTACATTACTTTTCAGATTATCGTAGATAAGTGCTGATGTAACGCCTGATATAGGTTTTTCTCTGGCAGGATAGATTTCTGTGAATAACCTCGTCGAAATGACTGAGTGCTTCGGCAAAGTCCATGTAAAAGTCCTTCGTACGTGAGTAGAGATGCGGTTGAAAGATTACTGTAATCTTTCTAGTTGGATAAATCTCCTTCAGACTCTTGGCACTTTGTATAATCTCTTTTGGGTGATGTGCGTAGTCGGAAAGCAATACATGGCGATTGCTCTTTAGTTTGAAATCGAAACGACGGTCTACTCCGGCATAAGTTCTCATGCCATATCGAAGTTCATCGGCTGTACAACCGCAAAGTTGTGCCAATGTCATAGCCGCTATTCCGTTTTCAATATTGATAGGAACAGGCTGACCTAACTCCTATGTTTGTTACGTTTTCGATGCGCGAAACCATATCGAACACAATGGTACCATTTGTATACTGAACATTTTCGGCATGAAAGTCGCCAGCATCTCTACTATATTCGTACACTTTTACACCAGTCTGTACGTTTTGTTTCATCTCCAAATCTTTATGAATAACAAGTGTCCCGCCTGGCTGTATTAGTTCGGTGTAATGGCGGAAACTTTCTAAGTAGGCATCTTTTGTTCCGTAAATATCTAAATGGTCGGGGTCTGTAGATGTAATTACACTCATATAGGGGCGTAACCAATGGAAAGAACGATCGAACTCGTCGGCTTCAATAACTACATAATCGCTCTTTTGGGAGAAAATGTAGTTCGTGCCATAGTTCTTTGAGATGCCACCAAGGAAAGCATTGCAATCCAAATGACTCTCGTGCATGATATGGGCACACATTGTAGATGTCGTAGTTTTTCCGTGCGTACCAGCAAAGCAAAGTCCTTTATGGGTTTGTAAGTCTGCCCAAAACTTGTGAACGTTTTTCTATTTCAAAGCCATTTTCACGGAAATATGTTAGTTCTGTGTGCGTATTTGGTACGGCAGGTGTGTAGACTACCAATGTAGTAGATGGATCTTTACACGTTTCTGGAATCAAGTTTATGTTATCTTCGTAGTGCAATTGTATTCCTTCTTGCTCTAAGTGGTGAGTTAAGTCAGATGGTGTTTTATCGTAACCAGCAACCACAAGACCTTTATGATGGAAATATCGTGCTAAGGCACTCATGCCAATGCCTCCGGCTCCTACGAAATAAACTGCTTGAATATCCTTTAATTTCATTTCTTTATATGATGTTAGAATGTCATCCATTCCAAGTTGGCACTCTTTTTATTGTTTTTATTAGTTTTTCATCACCCGCTATAACATCAGCCGAATTGTGTAGTCCCATTTTCTTTACATTTTGGCTTAAACTTTCAAGTTTCTGCTCATCGTTTACTGTTTTTATAGCCAATTGTAAAAGAGTGTTAGGTGCTTCAATATCTTTTACGAATAAAGCTGCACCTTTGTTTACCAATGCCATTGCATTTTTGGTTTGATGGTCTTCTGCCACATTTGGACTTGGGACAAGTATAACAGGTTTACCTATGAGCTGGAATTCACTAATAGAGCTTGCGCCCGCACGACTAATAACTAAGTCGGCTGCTTTGTAGGCTGCACCCATATCGCCGATGAAGTCCATTATTTTCAAGTTAGGAAGTTCTTTTCCTTTTATCTGGTCGAGGATAGTCTGATGATAATACTTACCCGTCTGCCAAATAAACTGTGCATCAGAAACATCGATAAGGTCTAAATGTTCTAATACTGCACGATTGATGGTGCGTGCACCGAGACTGCCACCTACCAGTAGAATAGTTTTCTTTGTAGGGTTAAGTCCGAATTGTTTCTTGGCCTCTTCTTGTGAGAGCGGTGTTTCGAGAACATTTTGACGTACGGGGTTTCCTGTCATAATAATCTTGTCAGCAGGAAAGAAGCGTTCCATACCTTCGTAAGCTACACAAATTTTCTTAGCTCTTTTGGCAAGTATCTTGTTGGTTACACCAGCGTAAGAGTTTTGTTCTTGAATTAGACAAGGAATGCCCATCTTCGAACATTCATACAATGTTGCACCGCTGGCATAACCACCTACACCTACGGCTACTTGTGGGTTAAAGTCTTTTATAATCTTACGTGCCAAGCGCAGACTCTTCCAAAGCTTGCAGAGCACGCTGATATTTTCCAGCTTGTTTGCACGGTTGAAACCTTTAATGGGCAAGCCTTTTATTTTGTAGCCTACAGCAGGAACACGTTGCATTTCCATTCGCCCTTTCTGCTCCAACAAATAATATTTTTGTCTTAGGATATTTAGTGCTGATGGCATTGGCAATAGACACAGCTGGAAAGATGTGTCCACCTGTTCCTCCACCACTAATAATGACTCTAAACTCTTCGTTCATAACAGCTCTATTTATTAGCTTACAAAGTTAATCATTTTTCTATTTTGTCGTAATATAAACCACTTAAAAATGTGAAATATGATAAATGTAGTATCGTATTATGAGAAGTGTTATTTTCCAGCTTGTTATAATTGTTGTATTGGGAGTTGTTTCTGTCAAATTTCGCATTAGACTACTATTCTGTTGTCTGCCTGAAAACAATTTTTACTTTACTCAATTGGATAACGAAAACGTTCTTTTGAAGTTATATAATTCACAATACAACTTCAAAAGAGAATAAAAATCTACTTATTCAAAGATAAAAAGCTTACAATAGTAAATTCTTATAATTATATAGAATAACTTTTTCCTGTAGATTGTGTTCGAACTAACTAAATCCTTAATGAAGACTTACAAGAATATTTTTATGTGTAGCATTTTCAACACGCACAATATAGACACCCTTTGAAGGCATTTCATTGTATAAGATTTTGTGAGACAACCTTGCTTTCTTTACATTCTGCTAAATCCAAAAACTCAGTATTGCTTTCAAATAATGAAACTTCGTCTATTCCTATTCGTGTTGTTTTTATAGCTATATCAGATTGATCTATTCTATCCATTTCCGTGCTAAACTTGTTGCAGCTTGAAGAGTAGTGCCAGAACCGCAAAACGGATCGGTACAATACTATCTTTATTTGATGAAGTTTCAACTATCATCTTAATAAAGTCTATGTTCTTTTCAGTTGGATAAATAGGGTATTGCGGGTCTTTGTATTCCCATATATCCTGGACTCGTTTTCCTTTTCGTTCGTCAGCGTAAACTATTTTGCGTGGTACACCATTTTTGCCGACCATTCAATTAAGCCATCTTTATCCCATTGATTTAAAGTTTCAACATCTGTGCGCCAATGTCTTCCCGCAGGTGGTAGCATTCCCTTAAATTTTTGTGGGCTTAAAGCTTCTCCAGGCGCATGTATTGGAACAGTTGTATAAAGTCGCCCATTTTTGCTTTTCTTAAAAAGTCTGTTTATATCTTCATCGGTATAGGTTGTTCTTGGTTCGTTCCAAATCGGATTTTGCCCTTTTGAATAGAACAAAATCATATCTTTTATATTTCCATATCCAATCTTATTGAAATTTTTAGGGATTGCATTTTATTCGGGTTATATCATTTCTAAAGTTCTCTATTCCAAACACTTCGTCTAACATTACTTTTTACATAATGTCCTATTTTTATAGTCTGTATGCATATAGAGCGAGCCTTTATCAGAGAGTAATTCGTGCATAAGAATTACTCTTTTTATATATTCTACAAATTCTTTTGCCCTGTAAGTTTATCAGAATATGCTACTTCTCCACGCTGAGAGTTGCTTATTGTTGCTCGTCCATTGGTAATCGTAAAATTTCCATTGGTAGCAAAAGGGGGTCGGTATATATTAAATCTATTTTACCTGCCAACCCTTTTTATTAATAAGATATTCTAAACCTACTAAGTTATCTGTTTTTAATAGAATATTCATTATATAGAATATAAAATTCTTTAAAAGTAAAGCACTCATAATATTTAGTCTTTATATTTTTCGGTAAATATTCTATACATCTTATTATTACCTTTCAATGTGAGAACTCCGTCTAATATGGCAATTTTATAGCTTTAGCATTACTTTCCAGAACTGCTATTGCATCATTGAATTGGGCATTTTGATGTCCACCGAAATCTGAAAGGAATTTGGCTTCTCCAATTACGTATTTACCATTCATTCGAGCTACTAAGTCTAACCCTTTTTGGTGTGTATAAGCCAACCTTTCTTTTGCAAAGTTTTGCATTTCTTTATCTGAACCGTCTAAAAATTCCATCATTGCTGGTGTTGGAAAACTCCGTCTAAGTCCATTAAAGATATACCAAAATCAGTATTTCTTATCCAATTCTTAAACATTGGTCCTATCTGACGATTGGTTTCTTTGGGCTGACTGCATTTATCGAACAGTTGTTGTAAGTCCATTTCAAGAATTTTCAGAAGCTAATCTCTTAATGGTCTTAGGGTTTGCGAGTTATAGCATTTTTATCTCTTTTTAAGTATGCTACATAACTATCTTTTATGGGAAACAATTTTTAGCTTAAGAAGATCTCTAATGAGGTTCTTCATAGTTTCGAGTATTATACGAGTTTTGCAATCTTTCCCCAAACTGTTTCATCTATCTTTCTGATACCATTTGGAATTGTTGGATATACTTTAAATAAATCGTCCAAATAAGATTTTTGTTGAGCATATTCAATGCTCTGTTCCATAAACCAATTCATAGGAATATTATGTTTCATTATAACGTTATGCCATATTTAGCTCAATGCAAAAAGTAGCTAATTTATTTGGATATTTCAAATTTAATAACTTAAAAATGTTTTATTATAGTTAGTTCGCACGCAGAGTCAACCAGCAAGTGCAAAATTATAAAACGTATTTGAAGAATTCATACTTTGGAGTAGAAAAAGTTTAATTTTTCTCTCGGTCTTTCGTTCAATTTCTTTTGTATCGACATAATTTTTCTTTTCTGTATAATCCTTATTTCCGCAGCGTTTTGCTTGCAAGAAATGCAAGTGCCTGATACATACAAAGTATTCAAACACTTGCGTATGTCAGAAAATTCACTTATCTTGGTGCTGCAAACATAACAAGTAAGCAAAAATCTGACATGACAAAGGTAGCAACTAAAAACGAGAATATCACTTCTTTCGGTGGAATTTATCATAGTATGGACGTTTTCTCAAAGATGGGCTTTGAAAAACTTACCGAATCTGTATTGGGCAAACGTAGAAGTAGCGGCAAAGCATTCTGTTATGGAAGTATTTTTGTGGTTTTTCATACTTTCCCATTGGTTTGGGTCTTTTATGCTTAGAAAAGACCCAAGAAACACCGAAGCACCTCATATCAACATATAGAGCCCAAAAAGACATCTCAACATATAAAATTTTCTCACAAGAAAAAATGCTGCGGAATTAAGGATTATCTTAAACTCGCATATGTTATTCTAATCTCATTTTTTCTTTCCCCAAAGTTGTTATATATATAATTCTACCATAATTATCATATTTGTACTGACATCTGTAAATAACGGTCTCGTCAGAAAAAAATCTGGCATGTATTCATATCGGAACTCTTTAAGTAAACCTTTTTCTATAACTATTGTGAGCGTTAAAAACATAATCGACTCTTGCATTAATATATGTAATATTTGTTGATTTTTTAATATATTAATTGTTTTACAATCGCCTTTTGTTTGAATAAAAGATTGAATTTCCGACTTATCATAATTGGATAATATATCAGAGATAATACAAAAGGTCTTCGAAAATAACCTCTGGATATTTTATAATCACCCCCACGATTCCAAGTATTTTAATTGTTCGAAAAAGATATTTTTGCATATCTTTCTCGACTTTTGAGAAACCTTATAGGTTTCTTTTTCTTGCTTTTTATAGACAGCTTCTTTCTTTCCATTTATATATAGACTCTTGAAATATACCCAGATTCATACGATAAGGTAACATCCACCTGATGATCTTCCGCTACTTTACTGTTAAGAGGAAAATATAATAATAAAAGAAGTAAAACACTTTCATCCTTAATTCCGCAGTATAAATTCTTGTGAGAACTCCAAGTGTCTGAGAAACAAAGTTCTCAAAACACTTGGATATGTCAGAAATTTCACCTATCTTGGTGCTGCAAACATAACAAGTAAGCAAAAAACTGACATGGCAAAGGTAGCAATTAAAAACGAGAAGATCACTTCTTTCGGTGGAATTTATCACATTATGGACGTTTTCTCAAAGTTGGGCTTTGAAAAACTTACTGAATCTGTATTTGGGTAAATGTGGAAGTAGCGGCAAAAGCATTCTGTTATGGAAGTATTTTTTGTGGTTATCATACTTCCCCATTGGTTTGGGGATTTTATGCTTATGCAAGAACCAAGAACCCCAGAAAATTCCCATATCAATGGATGAATCCCAAAAATGTCACTTCAATATATAAAAGTACCTCACAAGGAATAATGCTGCGGAATTGAGGTAATAGAGGAAATCAAAACTTTAACTTATCAATGGAGCAATATATGCTATACCCCATTGATAAGTATTTTTATTAATTCACTTTCTTTGTCCAAAGCTTACCATTGCTCGTATCTGCTTTTAGGAGTGTCCCGCCCTTATGAGAAGTATCGATAAAATGAATATAATATTCCTCATAACGCTTTATATTTGATGACCAATACGAATTCATTTTAATTTCTTCAACCAAAAACAATGTATCATCCCGTTTTAGATTTTTCCTCCAATCTCTTATATTGTTGCCTAATACAAAGAGTAGAATAGCATCTTTATCATAAATATCATAGAGGATCAGATTTGCTGCAAAATCGGTCTTCTTATCAGATAATAAGTGCCTCACATTTCCTTTTTTATTTTTCTTAACGATACTTTTTCTGTTTATCTGTCAGCTTAACACGCACTCTATAGCCCTTATTTATAATAGGAACACAGGTGTCACATGCGACTAAGAAGATATTATAATGAAGTTTATCATTCTTTATAAATGATAAGTTATTCGATGAATATGTGTTATTTAACTGCTGATTATTACAGTTAGTTGTAATAACAAAGCATTACGCCAATCAATAGTAAAGCCAAATCTTTTCATATCTATTTTTACCTTAATTCTGCAGCATAAATTCTGTAAGAACTCCAAGTGCCTGAGAAAACAAAGTTCTCAAAACACTTGGACATGTCAGAAATAAGCCATAATAACTATATACTAACCATCTTCCATTTATATTTCTTTTTCTTTATTAAAAGCTTTTGTTACTTATTTCTATAAAAAGTTATATTATAATCATTATTTATTTTTCACCTCTGTCTTTAAATAATGGACTCTTTTTGTTTATCTGTAACCTGCACTATTATACCGCTTTTATTGTAACCATAGGCAGTAGTTAGTTTGCAATTATAAAACTGGAAGACCATGTATATCTAAAGCCTGGCCTAAGTACAGGAAATCCTTGCAGAATCTATTATCTCAAAAATATGCAGGATATTCATAAACTACTTGTGCGCTCAAATTATAGGGTAATTTTTTCCCTTGGATCTGAACAAGAGAATAATACTAACACGAATATAAAAATATTTCATTATTGTACTGGCTTAAAAAGTAAGTTCGTGTTCGCATCTTATAATACCTTAATTCTGCAGCATAAATTCTTGAGAATCCCAAGTGCCTGAGAAACAAAAATTTTTCAAAACACTTGAATATGTCTGAAATTTCACCCTATCTTAGTGCTGCAAACATAACAAGTAAGCAAAAACTGACATGGCAAAGGTAGCAATTAAAAACGAGAATATCATTTCTTTCGGTGGGAATTTATTATATTATGGACGTTTTCTCAAAGTTGGGCTTTGAAAAACTTACCGAATCTGTATTGGGCAAACATGGAAGTAGCAACAAAGCATTCTGTTATGGAAGTATTTTTTTGTGGTTTTTCATACTTTCCCCATTGGTTTTGGGTGGGGATTTTATGATTATGCAAGAACCAAGAACCCCAGAAAAATCCCCATATCAATGGATAAATCCCCAAAAATGTCACTTCAATATATAAAAAGTACCTCACAAGGAATAATGCTGCGGAATTGAGGATATATTATAGGAGTTATTATATTTGTGCTGTTTTACAGAAAGGACATTATGACATAAAATTAGTCCTGACAAAGTGGTAACTCTGTCAGGACGTCATATCCTAAAAAAAGCAGTTAGTTTTAATCGTAAAGAAAACGGACGTTGCGCGTAATATATGCACTTAACCCTGCACCGTTCTTGGCAAGACGTTTCATTTCTTCCACGTTTTCTCTGCCTGCTTTGTTGTAGCTATAAGAATATGGTTTGCCACCTTTAAACCACACGGTTATACGTGTAGCCTCAATCTCATAGCCAACGACTGGAGAGTTACCTCTCAAATTAGCATAAGGACTCGTAAATACCTCCTTTCTGTCTTTAGTGGCAACATGTTTCAGGTTGCTGTTATACACTTGAATAAATCCCATTCCTACTCCCAATAGGTTTGGGATTTATTCGCTAAAATCAAATGTCACATTTCCCGGATTAGCAGATGCAATATTTTCTACAGTCTAATCCAGTAAGTTTTCCTGCTTTTTTAATGGTGAGTTTGCATTTATTGACAACTCCACTTGAAGCAATGTTTTTTAAATCCAACGAAGTGAACTTATCCGCATTGACAACAAGGTTTCCACCAGCAGAAGCAATGTTTCTTAAATCTAAGGATGTCATAATTGCTCTTTTTGTTTGCTATAAAGAAAAATATCTCTTATCTTCAGGTTACAGGGGAAGAAGTCTATAAAAGCCTGTCTACATATCCTCTCTCACGGACTTGTTGGCTTAGTAGATGAGCCAAATTTGAAACAAAAGTTCAGAGACTTCTGTGTTGCTTATACATCTACAAAAACCGTGCCATGTTTAGTTAGTATTCCATTTTCTTACTATCACCTTAATTCCGCAGCATAAATTCTTGTGAGAACTCCAAATGTCTGAGAAACAAAGTTCTCAAAACACTTGGATACGTCAGAAATTTCACCTATCTTGGTGCTGCAAACATAACAAGTAAGCAAAAATATGACATGGCAAAGGTAGCAATAAAAAAACGAGAATATCACTTCTTTCGGTGGAATTTTATCAAATTATGGACGTTTTTCTCAAAGTTGGGCTTTGAAAAGACAAAGATGGCAGGCAACAGACAGATATCTTCGGAAAGACATACAGTTTTTGATGTGGACTTATTCTATGACAAAGAAAAGGTCGAAGGATTTAATAAGTTATTACTCAAAAAGATTGTAAAGATAGAAAACTTAGGGGGATGCGAGAAACAAAGAATGATAAACACCCCTATCTTTTAAACGTAATTCTGAATAAATTTACAATCAAATGTAATATCCTGTTCCCTTCAGTTTGGGTTGAAATAAACAGAGAAAATTTATAATAATAAAAATAAATTTGTTATTATAAATTTTTTATTTATAATTATATTTTTGTGTGATTTATAATTATAATTTTGTGTGATTTATAATTATAATTTTTCAGCGTCAAGAATAAAAGAATAGCATCTTTGCAATCCTACTTAGTTTAGCCAAAAGATTATATTCTTTTTAGATAGCTTTGAAACAGAGGGCGGTTTTTACAATCGGGAAATAGGAGGTTTTGAGCTTGAACTTGGACAGAAGTTGATTCATTTTTCAGAATGGCAAACATCAACTACAGTGGAGAAGTTTTAATTCTTTCTTGGAATGGTTTTTCGAATAGGATAAGAGCTAAATGTCTGTTTTATAAATGATGCTATGATATTAAATCAAAGTAAAAGAGGATGTATCAATTTTTGACACACCCTCAATATTGTTTTTAAGGGAGGACTAATTACAAAATTTGGATTTTTCTTGTTTTTGCTAAACTCGTTTTTGGTTTATTAGCTACATCTGTAGCCTTTTTCTTGTTATGCGTGCTGGAATGTTTTTCTATGATTTAATAAAAATAAATTCTACTCAAGCGGTAGAACCCCTAATTTTAGATGAGATAAGGTATACCTATATAATGATGTTGTGCTTATTTGAGTTTAATTTCTAAACAATGTGTAGGAACAATATAAGTGCTATTGGCTTATTATCAATCTGTATTTAGAAGTAAGTAGGTGTAAAGGTATCGCCTACTTACTTTAAAATAGTGTATTACGTATTATCTTATTCGCTATCTGAGATTGTTTCTTCGGCTGTATCGTTATTACGTTTCTTTGCAAAACCTACTAATGCTAACAACATTCCAATATAAACACAATTAATAATGGTTGAAGTTCCACCTTTACTAATAAGTGGTAATGGCTGACCAGTAACAGGGGCTAAACCTACTGCTACTGCCATATTGAAAAGCGCTTGTGTTACTAATAAAAAAGCAATACCCATTGCAAGAAATGCAGGAAACGAATTTTTCGCACCTACTTGCAATCTTCCCAGCCCGCATTAGAATAACAATGTACAAAGAAAAGCAACGAAGACGGCACCTATGATGCCCATTTCTTCAATGATAATAGCATAAATAAAATCGGAGAAAGCCTGCGAAAGAAATCGCGTTCGTTAGAATTGCCAGGACCTTTGCCCACTATGTTCGATGAAGCTATAGCAATGTTGGCGTGTCCAACTTGTCCATCTTTGTCGAGGTCGTAGTCTTTTGGTGCTACATATTTATTGTCTAAGAACTTATTGATACGTGCCTTCCATGTATCGGCACGGTGGAACAGTTTAGCAAAAGAAGCCAGCATCGGTATTCTCTTCCGTATCTATGGTTTTGTTCGGTAAGATTTTGTTTTGGTGGATTGTCTTCTTTGTCGGTACCTACAGCCATAACCAACACAAGTGCGAAGACCAATAACAGCGCACCAACTCCCAATAGTTTTTCCAATCTGCTTTGGCAGTACACGCCCCACAAACATCATTAAACAAAGAACGGTTAAAGCAGCCAGCATAGCCGTGGAGAGATTTTCGAAACTGATTGGAATGATGATGATGGCAGATAAAATTAATATGTATTTGAAAGCCTTTCTGGCTGCTCCATTTTCTGTTTGCATCGCACTTAAAATCTGTGCGACGGCTAAGACCAAGGCGCCTTTACCCAGTTCGGACGGTTGAAACTGTATGCCCATAATCTCTATCCAGCGACTTGCACCATTGGTAACGCCACCAGTAAGCCACCACTATTAAAAGAAAGAACGAAAAGCCTAACGTAGGTAATGTGGCTATCTTGAAATAGCGACACTTTGTGTTCATCACAAGAATCATTGTGAAGAACCCTAAAACAAGCATTCCAACATGCTTTAATAGTGGTGCCCAATAGTTTCCACCTTTATATGAGAGTGTACTTGAGGCAGAATATACCTCAACAATGCTAACCATACAAAGGATAAAGAAAACCATCCAAATAACTTTGTCTCCTTTGAAGATATTGTTGAGGGACTTTAGGGTTCATTTCTAACGTTTTTGAAGTTGTAAAATATAAAGATTAATGTGTAATGTTGTTGTGCACTTATAAAGCATGGACGAGAGATTTGAATTGTTCGCCGCGGTCTTCCATGTTCTTAAACAAGTCGAAACTTGCGCAACATGGACTTAACAGTACTGTGTCGCCAGGTTTTGCCATAGCGTAACAGGCCTTGACACAATCTTTCATTGAGTGAGTATCGTGTACAGGAATGCCCAATTCATCGAAATTATCGTGCAATTTCTTGTTGTCTGCGCCGAGATATACCAAACCTACGCATTTCTCTTTTATCAGGTCTTTTATTGGGTTATAATCGTTGCCCTTGTCTTTTCCACCGATAATAAGAATTGTTGGTGTCTTCATACTTTCTAACGCATACCAACAAGCATCTACATTAGTCGCCTTTGAATCGTTGATATATTGTACACCGGCAACCTCACATACTTTTTCTAAGCGATGTTCTACGCCGGGAAAATCGCTTAAACTTTTGCGAATATTCTCTTTTTTTATACCACTGATATTCGATGCAATGCCGGCAGCCAAAGAGTTGTATATGTTGTGTTTACCCGTAAGCGACAATTCTTCTTGCTCCATATTGAACGGGGTAGGCTGTTCGAGTGTGTATTGTCCTTCTTCAATATATCCGATACTTCCTTTTTCTTTGAGTTCAGAGAAAGGATATTGTACTGCTTTTACATCAAACTTCTCCAGTTCTTTCTTGATTACTGGGTCATCGTTCCAATAAATAAAGCTGTCTTCGTGCGTTTGATTTTGAATGATACGCATTTTTGCATCGGCATATTTCTCAAACTTATTGTCGTAACGGTCTAAATGGTCGGGGGTGATGTTCAGTAAAATAGCGATATTTGCGCGGAAATCATACATGTTGTCGAGCTGGAAACTACTGAGTTCTATTACATAATACTCATGTGGTTCTTCTGCAATTTGCAATGCCAAACTTCTACCTATATTTCCTGCTAAGCCGACATCGTATCCTGCATCTTTAAAAATGTGGTAAATAAGGCTTGTAGTGGTTGTCTTGCCATTACTCCCTGTTATACAAATCATTTTGGAATGGGTGTATCTGCCTGCAAATTCAATTTCACTTATAATGTGTGTACCCTGCTCGGTTAGTTTTTTCACCATGGGAGCTTCTTTCGAAATGCCGGGACTTTTTACAACCTCGTCGGCATTCAGAATTTTGCTTTCCGTGTGTTGTCCCTCTTCCCATTCTATATTGTGGGCGTTGAGCAGTGTCTTGTATTTATTTTTGATGGCAGACATATCTGAAACAAAAACCTCGAAGCCTTTTGCTTTTGCCAATACGGCTGCACCTACGCCGCTTTCACCTGCTCCTAATACAACAATTCTTTTTCATATTATTCTTCTTTTATTGTCGTTTGCAGGATGTTGCCCTTGCGATTGTATTGTTTTGGTTGTACTTTCTCGCCGTTATCTTATCTTCAGGGTAATGATGGTCAGTGCTGCTAAGATAATGGTTACTATCCAGAAACGAATAGTAATCTTGCTTTCGTGCACTGGCGTATGAGGAGTCTTGATGAGATATTTACATTCAGGATCTAATTGATTATCTTGTGTTCTAAAGCTGTCATGAATGGGCGTACGTTTAAAGATGCGTTGTTTTACACCCTTGTGTTTGCCTAATTTGAAGTAATAGACCTGCATTATCACACTTAAACTCTCCATAAAGAAGATGCCACATAAGATTGGTAACAGTAATTCTTTGTGAATGATAATGGCACCCACAGCAATGATACCACCGATGGTAAGACTTCCTGTATCGCCCATGAACACTTGTGCCGGATAAGCATTGTACCAAAGAAAACCAATTAGAGCACCAATGAAAGCCATAAAGAAAACAACTAACTCCTCGGAGCCTGGAATATACATTATGTTTAAATAGGCTGCATATTCTATATGGCTGCTGACGTAAGCTAAAATTCCTAATGCCACACCTATAATGGCAGAGTTCCGGCACACATTCCGTCCATTCCATCGTTCAAATTGGCTCCGTTTGAAACGGCAGTTACTACGAAGATAGTCATAAAAACAAACAAAATCCAGCCTGCTGCCGTTTTGTATTTGCCGCAAAACGACATAATTTCGGAATAGTCAAGGTTATGGTTTTTAATGAATGGAATGGTAGTCTTAAGCGTCTTTTCTGCCTCTTTCCCATGTTTCACTACGATTTCCTTCCCATTATCGTTGTGCATTTCCAAGTTGATATTCGACTTAACATCTGGCGATGCCCATAGAACTAAGCCCACAATCAGGCCGATGGTAAATTGTCCAACAATCTTGTATTTACCTTTCAGTCCATCTTTATTATGTCTGAAAATTTTAATGAAATCGTCCATTCCACCGAGAAATCCAAGCCAAATCGTAGTAATCACCATTAAGATGAGATAAATGTTACGTAAACGACCTAAAAGCAATACAGGAATAAGCAATGCGACAATAATAATTATACCGCCCATCGATGGAACACCTATCTTCTTTACACCGAATGGGTCGATACTTGCATCACGCTGCACCTCTGTAATCTGCTTTCTTTTCAGATACTTTATAAATCTCTCGCCAAACCATGCAGAGATTACCAAGGCAAAAATCATTGCCATTATTGCCCGAAAGCTAATATACCCCCAAAGATGGGAACCACTGATGCCGAACTGGTCGAGCCAACGAAAGATGTAGTATAACATAATGTATTTATTTTAAGATAGGCTTTTGTTCGCCCAATTAACTATGTGTTTGTAATCCGAAAATCTCACGCACCACTTCGTGATCATCAAAATGATGTTTTACACCGTTTATTTCTTGGTAAGTCTCATGTCCCTTGCCAGCAATAAGAATAACATCGCCTTTTTGTGCCATCATGCAAGCCGTGCGGATAGCTTCTTCTCTATCTACAATAGAAATAACTTTCTTCTTTTGCGCACTATCGAGTCCTGCCAACATATCATCAATGATAGACTGAGGGTCTTCATTGCGTGGATTATCGCTTGTAAGAATAACTTTATCGCTATGTTTTACAGCTTCAAGTGCCATAAGTGGTCGTTTTCCCTTATCACGATTACCACCCGCACCACAAACTGTAATAACATGTCCTCCTTTTCCTTCAAGAACTTCATGTATAGCCAGTAAAGTATTTTCTAAAGCATCGGGTGTATGCGCATAATCTACAATTGCTGTATAACCATCGGGCGAAGAAATAGGTTCTAATCGTCCGTTTACACTTTTCAATGTACTAAGTGCAACTAAAATATCCTCAGCTTTCTTTCCTAACATTATTGCGGTTCCGTAAACTGCCAATAAATTGCTTACATTAAACTTGCCAATGAACTGTACGCCTACTTCTTTTCCGTCTATTTCAAGGTACATTCCTTCGAAATGGCATTCTAAAATGTGAGCACGGAAGTCCGCCATACGCTTAATAGAATAAGTTTTTATTTGCGCCTTACAGTTCTGTACCATTATCATGCCGTTTTTATCATCGGCATTGGTAATGGCAAATGCGTCTTTATCCAAGTCGTCGAAGAACATCTTCTTTGCATTGCGATAATTCTCAAACGTTTTGTGATAATCTAAATGGTCGCGTGTTAGGTTTGTGAATATTCCGCCTGCAAATTTCAATCCTCCAATACGACGCTGATGAATAGCATGGCTCGAACATTCCATAAAAGCATATTCGCAACCTTCTGCAACCATTCTTGCAAGTAATTCGTTTAATTCTATTGGATCTGGAGTTGTATGATCCTGCCGGTATAGCTTTTATCGTCAATGTAATTGCGATCGGTGAAAGCAGTCCGACTTTATATCCAAATTTGCGAAACATATTATATAATAAGGTGGCAACGGTTGTTTTTCCGTTTGTACCAGTTACTCCAACAAGTTTTAGATGACGAGATGGGTCTCCGTAAAACATAGTTGCAACCTTGCCAACCGAATCTTCTGTCGATTTAACTTTTATATAGGTAACATTGTCTCCAATAGGTTCTTCTGGCATATCTTCCAATAAGATAGCAGTAGCACCTAACTCTATTGCTTTCTTTATGAATTTATGCCCGTCAGTTTGAGTACCTTTTATGGCAACAAACATTTGTCCTTGTTCTATTTTGCGACTATCGATATTGATACCTTTAATATCTATGTCTGTATTGCCAGTTATGCAATGGCTTTTACATATTTAAGCAAATCGTTTAACCTCATATATCTTGTTTTCTTTTTATTTATTTTTACTTATTGGCATATTCATTAGAAATTTATGCAAAACAAGTTTGCAAACCATACCTGTTTTATTTTCTCACCTGGTACAAGCGATTGTTCTATCACTCTGCCACGTCCAGACATTATAACTTTTTATACCACAGTTTTCTAACAAGTATATCGCATCGCGTGCTCCCATATTAGTGTACGTCAGGCACATGTCGTTTATTAATATTCTTTTCTTCCGAGAGTGTTATTCCGTTCTTACCTGTTTTTGCAAATCCCCAAATGTTATTGCCGAATGGATAGGCACCATTCCATCCGTTTTTAACATTAAAACCGAGAGAAGAAAGCATATAATCGGTTGCTAAAAAGATTGCCATCTTTACCAATGGAACAAGCGATGCTAAAGAGTCTCTTGCATCAGACACATTCAGCTTTAAGTTCTGTGCCATTATACCTTCTGCGATATTATGAAAAACAACACCGCTCATTCCACCTCCCGATGCAGGTAAGCCTGACTTTTGTATACATACAATGCAACTATATCGTGGTGCGTCGGCAGGAAAAAAACCTGCAAAACTCAATAAATAGTCAGTTACTCCAGTCTTGTATCCTGCTACACCTTTCGACATCTGTGCTGTACCAGTCTTACCTGCTACGGAAAATTTATCGGAACCAGCCTTTTTTCCTAACCCTTCTGATACTACTTCTGTCAGTATCCTACGTATCTGTGTAATGGTTGATTCCTTTGCAATTCGTTCGCGTTGTATTATCGGAGGATATTCAACTAATGCAGTTCCATCTTTCACAACTTTCTTAACAAAGCGCGGGCGCATCATTTTTCCACCATTTGCGATTGCATTGTAGAAAGTTAATGTAGAAATCGGAGGAACTTGCGTCTCATATCCAATACTCATCCACGGTAAAGCTGTATTGCTCCAATTGATATATTGACCGTGTTTATTTTTCTTCGGCATACGAATCTTAGCCGGAGAATAGCCCGTGATAGGAATTTGCAAGTCATCGGCTAAACCTAAATTGTAGATTCCTTGTACGAACTTCTCTGGATTTTTATGGTAGAAAGTGTCTATAATTCGGCTTACACCAATATTGGAACTATACTTCAGGCACCATGGTAATGTTAATGTTCCGTAGCCTCCACGTCTCCAGTTGTGGTCTTTCATATCTCGCCCGTACATAGTCCATACACCACCACCAGTTTCTACAGTGTACATTGTGTCTACCACATTATCGTCGAGCGCAACCATCATAGATGCAGTTTTGAAAACAGACCCTGGTTCGAGCAAATCGCTTACGGCATGGTTCTTGATTTCTCGGTATTGTCCATCTTCGCATTTATCAAGATTTACGATAGCTTTGACGTCTCCTGTCGCAACTTCCATAACAATGGCTACGCCTACGTTACCATTTATCTCTTGTAATTCGTTGAGCAACGCCCTTTCGGCTAAGTCTTGAATGCCAACATCTATGGTTGTAACAATATCAGAACCATCAACTGGTGGAATTTCTGTAATGCTAAGATATTTATTACGGATTTTCCGACGATTTTCTATACCATTTGTTCCTCGCAGAATACTGTCAAACGAAAGTTCCAATCCACATCGGGCTACATCTTTTGAACCATAAAGATCGCCAACAGTACGTTGCGCAAGAGAACCAAATGGACGTCTGCGTGCATTAAATTCTTCTTCGTGGAATCCACTTTTAAATTTATTGTACTTAAAGACAGGAAGTTTCTTAACCTCCTTATATGTGTTATAATCGATACGATTTTTCCAAATAGGGAAATGTCGTCTTTCTTCTTTTAATCCATTTAGCAGGTCTTGTTTAAACTTTCCTGCGGTCTTCTCTGGGAAAAGTTCATTTAAGCCTTTACAAATGTAATTTATACTGTCAACAAAAGCAGTATCTTTCCCTGACTCTTTAAGTGTTTTAAAAATCGATGTATATTTTTAAATTCGCAACGAACTAGCCATAAGTTCTCCATCAGAACTTAGTATGTTGCCACGTGTAGGCAAAATAGGTACATTATCTTTCTTCTGTTTTGCTGCGACTTCTAACCAGTAATTCTTTTGAACAATCATAATGTATACAGACTTCGCAACAACAGCTATGGCAATAAGGCTCATAACAAGTGCTATGAGCGAATATCGTGGCATAATATTTTTACTGTTAAACTTGCTCATTATCTTTTATTTTGCTGGTACGTTAATGATAAATGGAGGACGTGATGGAATTTTTAAAATGCTGTCTTTGTTTTGTTTTTCAGAATTTCTAATACATGACTTTCCCGCGAACGTTCTGTTAGTTGGCTGCTGCTCGATAAAGCTCTATATTTTGCATCTGACAGTTCTGTTTGAAGTCTATCTATCTCTATTAAATCTTTCTGAACACTATAGCGATTTGATATATAGATAATAATGAAAAATACAATAAGCACAATGAGACCAATATTGTCTTAAGAAATGGGCAGAAAAAAATATCTCCACCAAGTATTTTCTTTTAAAGGTGAAGTTGCTTTGCAAGTGGTCGTTCGTCTTCTCGTGCTTGGTCTTCAATTGCATTTTTCAATATCTGCTCTTCCTCTTCTATTTTAGAATTTATAGCCTTTTTCTTTTTCTCAAAATTCTTTTCCTTTTTGAGTCTTTTTATCATCTTTAATGTTCCTGTCGTATGAGTCTTTTGTAATTTCTAATTCTATCTCAGAGCCATTCATTGCTACAGAATCAACAGTCTGATCAGATAATATCTTTATCTCATCAGTCTCGTCTTTCTGACGTTCTCTTATTGTGAAGATGGGTTTTGCCCCAACTTCTGACGTCTCGTTATTTTCTGTAAGTTTGTCGTTCATTTTATCTTTTTCTGCTATTCTTAGTTTTGCGCTGCGACTTCGTGAATTTCTCTCTTCTCTCGTTGCTTGGTACTATCACCTTATTATTTATTAATTTAAATGGTGCATTGATATGTCCAAAAAAGTCTTGTTCTATCTTACCTTCAATATTTCCCGATTTCATCACATTCTTCACGAGCCGATCTTCTAATGAATGGTAAGTAATAATGGCAATTCTACCACCAGGCTTCAATACTTCTGACGCACTGTTTAGCATTTCTTTCAAGGCAATCATTTCTTGATTAACCTCTATGCGTAAAGCCTGAAATAGTTTAGCCATCTCTTTTTCTCTCTCTCTCGCTTAAAAGAGGTTCAACAACGGATTGAAGATCCCTTGTTGTAAGTATAGAGTGCTTTCTCCCTGCTGTTTACAATCGCTGCAGCAACCTTATACGAATTTTTAATTTCTCCATAAAGATAAAACATATCAGCAAGTTGCTGCTCGTCGTATTCTTGTAAAAATGTCTGCCGCAGTCTTTTGTGCCCGTATGTTCATACGCATATCAAGTGGAGCATTAAAGCGGAAAGAAAATCCTCTGAATTCATCGTCGAGATGATGACTGCTAACTCCCAGGTCTCCTAATAACCCATCTATTTGTTTTACGCCATAATAGCGTAGCCAATTAGCAAGATACCTGAAGTTAGAACGTACGAATGTAAAGTTTTCTGGTTTCTTGCCATCACTGTTCAGTTCGTAAATATTCGTTCAGCATCGGCATCTTGGTCGAAGCTATATAAGTGTCCGTTCTTGCTTAGACGCGAAAGAATTTCTTTGCTATGTCCACCACCACCAAAAGTAATGTCTACATAGATGCCATTTGGATTGATGTTCAAACCATTAACACTCTCGTAAAGCAAAACTGGAACATGATATGTCTCAGCGGTTTTAACCATCTCTTTCTAGATTATTTTTCTGTGATGAGTGCCTTTGTCCTTCCTGAATCTCCCATAATAGTTTCTAATGCTTCGCTACAAAATCGTCTGGGGCAAGGAACGCCCCTTCGTCTTCGTTGTTCCAAATCTCAATGCAGTCGTCCATGCCAATGAATTTGATTTGTTGGTTGATATAGCTATTTTAAATATCGTTTTGGTATCAGGAAACGACCATTTCCATCAAGCACGATAGTTTCAACATCCGATACAAATTGACGATATACCATCTGGTCGCGTTTGTTCCAACGATTTAGATGATTACGGAGATTATCGAGCATTTTATTCCACACAGACTGAGGGTAGATAACCAGGCAAGGTTGGAAAACATCTTTCTTCATAATCAACGATTCTTCGCCAGATGTATTCAAAATCTTGCGGAAAGTGGCTGGTAAAAAGGCTCTCCCTTAGTATCAGTCTTGGCTTTTATACTCCTAAAAATCGCATGCGTACTTTTTATATCTAAAAATCCGCTCCAGTTAAGCAAAATTCCCACATTCCACCCTTTGCTCCACAAACTTTTGTCCCATTCTCTTATTTTTATATATATTTAACGTAAGTATATTGTATCTGGAAAGCTGAGACGCAATCTGTTTGTTTGTATTTTAATACAGAAATTAATACTATAAGATATTTTTATAAAAAAAGTGGGCTATGTCAAAAGGTTTAATTACATTTGCATTCGATTTGAGAACTCGAAGAACTTAGGAAGCACATAGAGACACAGTATGGAAAAAGACCATTGATATCCAAAAGATATTGTACGGGAAGATGGGTTCAAAGGCAAAGTTTGTTCCTCGTTTTCTGATTAATTGGATTAGAAATCTTATCCACGAAGACGAGGTTAATCAATTTCTATGGGAGAATAGAGATAAAACTGGTACAGAATGGCTTACCGAATGTGTACACTATCTGCAAATGACACTCGAAATAGAAGGCGTAGAGAATTTACCCGATAAAGGCGATGGTAAACTTTATACTTTTGTCTCTAATCACCCTCTTGGCGGACAAGATGGGGTTGCATTAGGTTCTATCATTGGTAAGCATTACGATGGAAAATTTCGTTATCTTGTTAACGACCTTCTGTTGAATTTACCAGGTCTTCAACCTGTTAGCATTGGAATAAACAAGACGGGCAAACAAAGTAGAGACTTTCCTCGCATGGTAGAAGCGGGATTTAGTAGCAACAACCACATGTTAATGTTCCCTGCGGGATTGAATAGTAGAAAGCAAAATGGTGTGATTTCTGATTTGCCTTGGAAAAAAACATTTATAACGAAGAGTGTAGAGTACCACAGAGATGTAGTGCCTATCCATTTTAGTGGGCAGAACTCTGAACGATTTTTATAGAATAGCCCATTTCAGCGATAAATACATAAAGAAAGTAAATCTTGCAATGTTCTTTTTAGTCGATGAAATGTATAAGAATGTTGGTAAAACCTTTCGAGTTAGTTTTGGAAAACCTATTCCATGGCAAACTTTCGATGATAGGATAACACCAATAGAATGGGCACAATTCGTAAGAAACAAAGTATATGAACTTTAAAAGTCCATTTGTTCTAAAATAGTGCGAAATGAGCGATGCTACAAAAGCAATGATATGAAGGAAGAAGAAATTATCCAGCCAGTCAGTAAAGAACTTTTAAAAAGCGAACTTACTCCCGACAGATTACTGAGAGTTACAAATAAAAGTCATAATGACATATATGTGTTCTCGGCAATCGATGCGCCAAATTTAATGGACGAAGTAGGAAGGTTGCGCGAAGAAGCTTTTCGGAATGCCGGTGGAGGTACAGGAAAAGCTAAGGATATCGATGAATTTGATTTAATGCCAGATTGTTGCAAACAACTTATAGTCTGGAATCCTGATAATGAAGAGATTATTGGTGGTTATCGATATGTATTTGGTGCTGATTGGAAACTTGGAAAAGACGGACAGCCTATTCTTGCTACCAGCCACATGTTTCATTTTTCTGATAAGTTCCTGAAAGAATATGCTCCTTATACCGTTGAATTAGGGGCGTTCTTTTGTATCTTTGGGTTACCAGAATGTTCGTGAAAAACTCTAAAGTATTTTCGCTCGATAATCTTTGGGACGGATTAGGTGCACTTACCGTCTTAAATCCGAATTGTAAATACTTCTTTGGAAAAGTAACTATGTATCCATCGTATATTCGTAGAGGACGTGATATGATACTTTACTTTCTAAAAAAGTTTTTCGATGATAAGGAAAATCTTATTATTCCGATAAAACCGCTTAAAATAGAAACTCCATCTTCCGAATTCGAGTCATTGTTTAATGCTTCCTCTTTCAAAGAAAACTATCGCATATTAAACAGAGATTCGTAAAGTTAGGTTTCAATATTCCTCCTTTGGTAAAATGCCTATATGAATCTTTCTCCCTACAATGAAACTTTTTGGAACAGGCATAAATAATGGGTTTGGAGATGTAGAAGAGACAGGTATTCTTATTGCCGTTGACGAAATATTCGAGGAAAAACGTGTACGGCATATTGAAAGTTTTGTAAACGCTCACCCCGAAGCTCTCAATATAACCAGTGGAGCAAATAATCTAATCTATAAAGAAAAGGATAGTAACTCTGATTTCGATAAATAAAAATTAGGTATTTATCGTTTCCGCTCATTTATATTTTATTCAGCGAGAAAATAGAATTGCGTTTTTATTCGGCTGACAGTGATTAATAAGTACAGGAAACCATGTCTTTTTTCCTCATCTTGTTATATACATTTTTCTTGCGGAAGAATGTTTTATTATCTTTATGACAAGAGCATTCAGTGCGAATTATATAGTCCTAAAAACTGGCGTAATGGACATTTGGTAGGCTGAAAACCTCTCGTGTTTTAGTAATGGACATTTGGTAGGCTAGTAATTCCAGCCTACTTTTTTATATTCAGGAACCCATCTATGAACTTCTTTTTATTAACCTCCTTCATTCCATTATGATTACGCAGTGCCCTTTTAAGTTGTGAGTTGAATCCTTCCAATAGATTTGTTGTATTGGGTATCTCTAATTCAGGATATTCTTCATAGGTATATAGCCATTTAAGGTGTGTCTTCACCGAACGCCTTGCACTTCTCAGTCTTCTATGTGTATAGGTTGTCTTGCCTGAGATTAGTAGAGTTCGTTCATCGAGGAACTCTTTCCATTCATCACACCATTTATCAAAGCCTGATGTGAATTCTTCTTTCCCGATAGAGAACATGCCTCTCATTAATGCCAGCAGCTCGATGCCTGCGGGCAAATGCGGATTGTTGGTAAGAAGCCTTCTGACTATCTGCAACTGGTGGAATTGACACATCTGTACAGGGCAGGATGTCACAGCTTGTAAAAGCCCGACATGTCCATCACACACCACTGCCTTTATCCGAGTTCCCCCCTCCTCAATGCATCTGAGTCCCTCAAGTATTTTCCTGGTTGGTCTCGTTCCTGACAAACCTGCGATGAAGTATCCTGCCTGATGCGGCATCTTGAAGAGCATCACACAAAGGTCTTGGAGAAGTAGGTCGTGTCCAGTATTATTGTTGCAGATTCAGGATAGATGGGAGTGAAAGCTGTCTGCCACTGAACTTAGCCTACGGCGTATGGTTCTTTCTGAACATTTGTGAAGGTGGAAAGCTCAGAAATAGTTCGTTTCTCGGTCAGATAGTCATTCCATAAACACACATTGTCTATACGATGACCACTTTGAAATTGCCTGCCACAATCCCTGCAAAAAGTACATCTGGACATTACGCCGATGACCATTCTTTTTAACATTTGAACTGTTACAGAATATACAGTTTTTATTCATAAGCTTTCAAATGCTGCAAAAGGTAATAAATAAAGGACATTTGAGAGGTTTCAGCCTACCAAATGTCCTATTACGCCTAGAAAACTTTAATTATAAATTCCCAGAAAAATTAATTATATTTTTAATTTTATAATTAAATTCCTGAGAATTTATAATAAGATCTTTGTTTTCTCTATGGCGTTTATCTTTTGTGTTTATTTTATTCTCGTGAGATATTCTATTCCAAAAACTTCAAAGAAAACCTGTCCATAAAAATCATTCTCCGTTAGAAGAAGATATCATTTTGTGCGGTTTTATCGAATAAATAAGAGTTCTCTATATTTGGGCAACGTCCACATTTCATCGCTTACAATCAGTCTCGAGTTTATCTATCTGATAACGTATTTTTCTCCATCTGTGGTACAATGTCATCGTGATAAGCAATTGCTTTCGCTTGCTGACTATCTATCTTATTTGCTACTTTTCCTTGCCTCGATAAGTTCATCAACTCCTGTCTCTATGGTCTGAATGCGTTCTGCTATTTCTTTTAAAATCTTAATATTACGTTTGGTTATGCGTTCGCCTTCCTCTTTTCCAAAGATGTTTATCATGGAGCTTACATTCTTTGCCAATCTGCTTTGGTAGTGAGTAACAACAGGAATGATGTGGTTCATTGCCAAATCGCCCATGACGCGTGCTTCTATCTGTATTTTCTTTGTATAGGGTTTCCCATTTTACTTCGTTGCGTGCCTCTAATTCGCTACGAGTCATTACGTTCATTTGCTCGAACATTCGTACGGAATCATCGTGTAAATAGGCATCGAAACATACAGGGCAACTTGCTTCACAATCCAAACCTCTTTTGCTGCTTCTTCTTTCCATTCTTCACTATAACCATTTTCCGTCGAGTGTATAGGGTTTGCAAATCTTAATATCTTCGCGAACAACTTTCTATAATTGCACTTGTCTGGGTCTTCTCCTCGACTGATTAGTGCATCTACACGTTGTTTAAAGTTTGTCAGAGCTTCTGCAACAGCAGTATTCAAGACAATAAGTGCCGACGCACAGTGGCTTCTGAACCTACAGCCCACGCAGCTCGAACCTATTTCCGGTGAAAAAGCAAATGGCGAAGTACGGTTGCGGTCGGTATTATCTATCAACAATTCTGGAATTTTCAGGAATGTCGAGTTGCATTCCTTGTTTTTCCTTTCATGCTGAACAAATTCTTTTTATCGGCTTTTTCTATATGTTCCAACAAATCGGAAATTTGCTTTACCTAAAAGAATGATGATATAATGGCTGGTGAGTGCTTCATTCGCTCCCAAACGATGGTCGTTTGTAGCACTCATGACCGATGCCTTTAGTACACCATTATGTTTATAAACTCCCATTAAAGTCTCTACAACGAATACGACGAAGCGTAGATTATCGTTTGCATTTTTGCCATTTTTGTGTAATAAAATTCCTGTATCGGTAGATAAGCTCCAGTTATTATGTTTTCCTGAGCCATTAATACCGTCAAAGGTTTCTCGTGCAGTAGCACGCGAAAATCCATGGCGATGTGCAACTTTCTTCATGACTGCCATTAATAGCATGTTATGGTCTACGGCTAAGTTGCACTCTTCAAAGATAGGTGCAAGCTCAAATTGTCCCGGTGCAACCTCGTTATGGCGAGTTTTAACAGGAATTCCGAGTTCCAATGCACGTATTTCGAGTTCTTTCATGAATGCTTGCACACGTTCAGGGATAGTCCCGAAGTAATGGTCTTCCATTTGCTGGTTTTTAGCAGAATCGTGTCCCATTAATGTCCTGCCAGTCAGCATAAGATCAGGACGGGCAAAATAAAGATCCTCATCGACCAAGAAGTATTCTTGTTCCCAACCTAAATTTGTATGGACCTTTTTTACATCGGAATAGAAATACTGGCAGACTTCTTTGGCTGCATTATCTACCGCACGTAAAGAACGCAGCAATGGTGCTTTATAGTCGAGCGATTCTCCTGTGTATGAAATAAAAATTGTAGGAATACAAAGGGTGTCGTCTATGATGAAAACCGGACTTGTTGGATCCCAAGCCGAATAACCTCGTGCTTCAAATGTGTTGCGAATACCACCAGATGGAAAAGAACTGGCGTCAGGTTCTTGTTGTACAAGTAATTTTCCTGAAAATTCTTCAATCATTCCGCCTTTACCATCAGGTTCTATAAACGAATCATGTTTTTCTGCGGTCCCTTCTGTTAATGGTTGAAACCAATGCGTATAATGTGTGACACCATTATCTTCCGCCCATTTTTTCATTCCGTTGGCTACGCCATCAGCAATGGAACGGTCAAGACGTTCGCCATTTTCCATAACATCCATCATTTTTGTTGAAAATGTCTATCGGAAGATATTTAAACATCTTTTCGCGGTTAAACACATATTTTCCGAATAATCCTGATGGACGCTGCTCTTTTGGAATTTCTAACTCTACGGGACGTTTTCTAAAAGCTTCTTTTACTACCTCAAATCTTAAGTTATCCATACTTATTTTTCTTTAGCAAGTCATTATGATGCAAAAATAACCATTTAGTCGGAGTTTGCAAAATAATTATAATATTTTTGATGGCTTTTTATAATAGAAAATAAGATAGGGTCATTTTTATTTATTGTTCTTTGTATAAAAGAGGCGGTAGTTATATAATCTTTTAAGAGTGTTCCTGCAATATGGGGTAAGGCTATATTTCGTTTTTGGTCGGAGTGTGTTGTATATGTAATTCTGTTTCTACAAAATCTATATGATTTTTCCATTATATATATATTAATGTGTATTACTCTTCATTCTATTTTTCTGAATTATAATTTTGGATAAAAAATAGCCTATATTTACTCACGCAAACATAGGCCTTGCCACTTAACTAAATAACTCAAAAATTACTTGACTCAATTCTCATCAGTGCATCTTCTCACGAAGACATACTAACTAACATTTGTTTGACTATTAACTTACTAATAACTATTTTTGTATATCTGTAATCAAGATTTATCTCATAAGATGGTGCAAAGGTATAGATAAAAAAAGTATTACCAACTATTTAGACTTCTTTTTATGGAATTATGAAATTTTATGACTATAATTTTTGACTCAAACGATGTTTTTGTTCTCTATTTCTAATAAATATAGCTGCATTTACCATTATTTACTATCTTCTAATGTTGATATGTTCTCTTTTCTTGTAACCTTTATGGAATATCTATGACAAAAGTATTATTATATGAAGACTTTTTAGATGCCTGGAGACGTTTACGTGTAGATGATTTCACCTTGTTACAAGGACTTTTAAGTACAAAAGACAATTATTTTGTCTTTTCTTTCTCCGCAAAACTAAAGTAATATCGTTGTAAGTTACATCAGGGCAGGCATGCATCTTTAATATATTTTTATACCTTCGTTGGGCGGAAGATTATTTGCTATGTGCCGAATGGTTGTTATTTTCTTTTCTTCTACAAAGTCGATGGCTTTGTAAATCACCACTTCTGACATACTTTGCAATATGATTTACGATAGTCTGCAGCGTTAGACCGCGTTCTTTAGCAATGGCTTTTAGGTTCATTCCTGCCTTATAAAGTTTGTAGCTTATGGTATGTGTGCTTCTTTTCCTTTTTTTATCAGCCTTTGTTTTTACGTTTTTATTGCGTTGTTTTGCTACATTTTCATCGCCCATTGATATTAAAATAGCCTCTTGTTTGCATTTAAGATAATGACTTGTGCTAAAGTCTTCCGTCATCATATCTTCCAACAACAATAATTTTGCTATTCTATTTTTGTTCAAGATCAGCAATATTGTTGTCTATGCGTTTAATTGCTTCTTTGTTTTTTACTTTCAATTCCTTTGGTTTGTTCTATCTGTTCTGGAAATATATTCAAAGCTCATTGTAAAAATATTGTGCACTGTTCTTTATTCTATTTAGAAATTCTGGATTATGTAGTTCTGCTGTTGGAATACCTTTTATGAATAGTGTCCATTTCGTAGAAACGTTGAGAATGCGTTTTTGTAAATCTGTAAGTGTTGTTTGATGAAGTGCAATTAGTTTGGCGTGCTTATGAAAATATTCTACTAAAGTTCTAAAAAGAGCTGATTCGGCAGTAAATATTTCGTTAAAGTTGAATAATTCCAGCAGCATCAACCTGTAATATTCTTCTTTTAGCAATGGTAAATTCTTGATGCTTTCAACAGCCCGCATATTTTGTTGAGCAATATAGCTATCTACTCTTGCATCGTTGATAACTGCATTTTTGTTTCAGTGTTGAAGCTAACACTAAACCTTCTAACGAACGGCATCTACTTAATGCAACATAAACCTGTCCAGATGCAAAAGCTTGTTGTGCATCTATTATTGCATGTTCAAAAGTAAGTCCTTGGCTTTTATGAATGGTGATAGCCCATGCCAATCGTAATGGATATTGTGTGAAAGTTCCTAATACTTCGCCTTCTATTTGTTTCGTTTGTTCGTTGAGCGTGTAACGCGTGTTTTCCCAAGTTTGTGGTTCAACTTCTATTGCTTCGTCCTCGTTTGGACAAGTTACTACGATTTTCTCTTTATCAATATAAGTAATTCTCCCAATTTTGCCGTTATAATATCTTTCGGAACGGTCGTTGTGTATAAACATTACTTGTGCGCCACACTTTAATGTCAATTCATAGTCGGCTGGATAACTATTTTCGGGAAACTGTCCTTCTGTTCGTGCGCAAAATTTATATGCTTTCTCTTTAATCTGTTCTAATTGTCTATCGTTTATATTATCGGCAATGCGATTGTGAGTTGTCAGATGTATGTAATCGCTATTTTTGCCGGGATTGAAATTTGCTTGATAACGTTTATTTAAAATTTCAAAATCGTTGTCGGTTACATTGCCATTTCTAAAATGGTTCAATATGTTTATAAAAACTTCGTCTTGTTGTCTGAAAACTTTTGTCAGTTCTATTGTTACATATTGTGTACTTTTGCAGTGCTTTGGAATCGAAGAAATAAGGTGTATTGTAATAGCGACTTAATAGTTTTTCTTCTTCCAGTTTCACTATAGGTGTAAGTTGTTGTAAATCTCCAATCATTAAAAGTTGCACTCCCCAAATGGTTTGTTATGTTCTCTGAAGCGACGAAGTATTGAATCGATAGCATCGAGAATGTCAGCGCGAACCATACTTATCTCATCAATAATGAGCAAATCGAGCGTTCGCATAATTTGTCGCTTCTGTTTGCTATATTCAAAGCGTGGTTTTACCATACTTTCGGGAACGAAAGGCGACAGGGGGAGCTGGAAAAAGGAATGAATGGTTACACCATTCGCATTAATGGCAGCAACTCCAGTAGGTGCTACCACTATCATTCGTTTCGTGCTGTGTTGTTTTATTGCACGTAGAAAGGTTGTTTTTCCCGTGCCTGCCTTTCCTGTTAGGAAAATGCTGATGCCTGTGTGTTCTACAAAATCCCATGCATTGCGCAATTCGGTGTTCTTTTTCCATTATTTTGTGGTATGGATATTATTCAGCAAATTTAAGAAAAAAGTATAAGAACAGCAAATTTGTATTGACGAAAATCAATTAAATTGATGAATGATAATAAAACAGCTAATATTGTTTATTCTCATCTTTTATTTCTTGTCTAAAATGCGATATGCTTGTACCTTTGCACACGTAATAGGAAATAAGAACAGACCAAAAGCATTCAAGATAATTCAATAGGTAAAAGGAAGAGGTAAAAAGAGATTTTCAGGATTACATAATTTGGAATTGACTGGATAACAGGTCTGGAGAGGTAAAAAGATAGTTGATTAGTTATTATTATAGAGTAAATAGTTTTTAGTTAGTTGATGATTTGAGAAAGTAGAAAAGGTGGTGTTTCGTGAAAGCGGGGCACCACCTTTCTGCATGTAAATGCGAGTCGAAGAAATAATAATAATAAATTTTTATTTTTCTAATTATAAAATTTTATCTTTTAATTAAAAATTTTCGACGATTCTTATTAAAAAGATTGATGGTTATAAAGAGTGGAGCAGAAGTTAATTACATTGATTTTTAGCGTAATCAGTAGTAGTGAATATATTTTTTAAAAACGGACTTGCAATAGTTTATAGAGCCTAATTGCAAGTCCGTTTTTAGTTAGCTTTCATAGCTTTTCTCCATAACATAAGTCACCGGCATCGCCAAAACCGGGAACAATATATTTGTGTTCGTTCAAGCCTTCGTCTATTGCACCGCACCAAATAGTAAAGTATTACTATCAGGAAAAGTCTTTTTTATATGTTCTATTCCTTCTGGAGATGCTATTACGCAAGCAACGTGAACATGCCGTGGCGTACCTTTAGACAGTATTGCCTTGTAGCCAAGTTCCATTGAACCACCTGTTGCCAACATTGGGTCGGCTATAATTAAAGTTTTACCATCTATATTAGGAGTTGCCAAATATTCTACGTGAATGCCCACTTCGTGGTGTTCCTTATCTTTATATTCCCTGTATGCACTTACGAAAGCATTGCCTGCATGGTCGAAGATATTGAGGAAGCCATTGTGGAAAGGAAGTCCTGCGCGGAAGATGGTGGCGAGCACAATCTTGTCGGTAGGCACGTTTATTTTTGAAATGCCCAGCGGAGTCTGTATTTCCTTCGTTTCGTACTGAAGTGTTTTAGAGATTTCGAATGCTTCGAACTCTCCTATTCGCATTACGTTGTTGCGGAAGAGGAGACGGTTTCTCTGGTAGTCCTTGTCGCGGATTTCTGCCATGTACTGGTTTACAATGGAGTTCTGTTCCGAGAAGTTAATGATTTCCATTTTTTCTTTATTATAGTCAGGGTTATACAGGACGATAGTTTTTCATACGTCCAAAATTTCGGCAAAATTAAAGAAATAAGTTTAGCATTTGCAACGTCTGAATAGCAAATATCTTTCAGTAATAATATTTTTTTATATTCTTTAACCTTATAGCAATGTTATCGTTGCATTTTTATATTTATGATTTTGCATTGCATCATAAAATTATTACCTTTGCGGTGTGTTTTTAAGGTAAAATTGTTACAAGATACGGATATTAATTTCAACATAATTTTTATATTATAACAAATGGCAAAATTTGATAAGAGCGTACTTGCGAAGTACGGCATTACAGGTACAACAGAAGTACTTTTACAATCCTTCTTACAGTATTGTTCAATGAAGAAACAAAAGAAGGTCTGAAAGGTTACGAGGTTGGTCAGGAAACAGAACTTGGTGCTATCAACGTAATGACGGGTATTTATACCGGTCGTTCTCCTAAGGATAAGTTCATCGTTGATGATGAAACTTCTCACGATACAGTATGGTGGGATTCAGAAGAATACCACAACGACAACCACCGCGCTACAAAAGAAGCATGGGCAGCTGTAAAGGACATCGCCAAGAAAGAACTTTCAAACAAGCGTTTGTTTGTAGTCGATAGCTTCTGCGGAACTCACAAGGATACACGCATGAAGATTCGCTTCATCATGGAGGTTGCCTGGCAGGCTCATTTCGTAACAAATATGTTCATTCGTCCAAAGAACGAGGCTGACTTCGATCAGGAACCAGACTTCGTTGTTTACAACGCTTCCAAGGCAAAAGTTGAGAACTGGAAAGAACTTGGCTTGCATTCAGAGACTGCTGTTGTGTTCAACGTAACTTCTAAGGAGCAGGTTATCATCAACACTTGGTACGGTGGCGAAATGAAGAAGGGTATGTTCTCTATGATGAACTACTTCCTGCCATTGAAGGGTATAGCTGCCATGCACTGCTCAGCAAATACCGATATGAACGGCGAGAACACGGCAATCTTCTTCGGTCTTTCTGGTACAGGCAAGACCACGCTGTCTACCGACCCTAAGCGTAAGCTTATTGGTGACGACGAACACGGCTGGGACGACAAGGGTGTATTCAATTTTCGAAGGCGGTTGCTATGCGAAAGTAATCAACCTCGACAAGGAATCAGAGCCTGACATTTACGGTGCCATCACACGCGACGCTCTCCTTGAGAACGTAACAGTAGACAAGAATGGCAAGATAGATTTCGCTGACAAGAGCGTAACCGAGAACACTCGCGTTTCTTATCCTATCTACCACATCAAGAACATTCAGCGTCCAGAGTCTCAGGGCCCGGCTGCAAAGCAGGTAATCTTCCTTTCTGCTGATGCTTTCGGTGTACTTCCTCCAGTATCAATCCTCGATTCTGAACAGACAAAGTACTACTTCCTTTCTGGATTTACAGCTAAGTTGGCAGGTACGGAACGCGGCATCACAGAGCTACTCCTACATTCTCTGCTTGCTTCGGTCAGGCTTTCTTGGAACTTCACCCAACAAAGTATGCTGAAGAACTGGTTAAGAAGATGCAGAAGAGCGGTGCCAAGGCTTACTTGGTGAACACGGGCTGGAACGGAACAGGCAAGCGTATCTCTATCAAGGATACACGCGGTATCATCGATGCTATCCTGAACCACTCTATCGACGCAGCTCCTACAAAGCAGATACCTTACTTCAACTTCACTGTTCCTACGAAGTTGGAAGGCGTTGCGACTGAAATCCTCGACCCACGCGATACATACGTTGATGCAGCACAGTGGGAAGAGAAGGCCAAAGACCTTGCTGGTCGCTTCATAAAGAACTTCAAGAGAAGTACGAAACGAACGAAGCCGGCAAGAAGCTCGTAGCAGCTGGTCCACAGCTCTAATATATATAAGGTGTAACGAACGGACATATATTAAGATGTAACGAAGGCACCTTATTAAAACTTTTAAACTCACCTTTGCGTATCGCGGAGGTGAGTTTTTTTTTGTCCAAAAGAATGCATTGCAACGAAAGCATTAGTTAGCGTGAGTCGGGCGAATTATCAATGCACGGGGTCATCGTGTTTCAATCTTCAGAATACCGTTATTCACGGGGTCAGAGAACAGCTGTGTCTATGTGCTCCGAAACGCCATTCGTCGTAACTCCGTTGCGACGATTGCCGTAACCCCGAAGCGACGTTTGTCGTAACCCCGAAGCGACGTTTGTCGTAACCCCGAAGCGATGATTGCCGTAACTCCGTTGCGATTTTAGGAGCTGTTCAGAAGCGGGTTGCCTTCGAACCCACATCATTTTAATTTCATCGAACTGACATTATTTTTGTTAGAGTTTTGCAGAGGTCTCGGAACAGAAAAAGCCCACGATTGCAACGGCAATCGTGGGCTTTTGTATGATTGAATAGTGTTATAGCACAAGTCTTACGCTTGCAAGACTTGCGCAACGGGTTTTATTTTGCCGGTGTCATCACCACTTCTACGTGGTTGCCGGCGGCGAGCAAGCTTTTCAGGAATGCTGCAATCTTCTCCGGAGTCAGGGCTTCAACGGCAGCCTTGTAGCCGGTTTGAATATCTACACCCAATGTGATATACTCGTTGAGAACATTTATCCAGTGATCATTGCTCTTTGCGCTGATGTCAGCCTGCTTGAGCATAAAGTCTTTAACCTTCTGTAATTTGTCGGCATCAACCTTTACACTGTTGTTCTTAATACCTTCGTTGAGAAGCTTAACAGCAATTTCAGCCTTCTTAGGATCCATCGGGCACTGTGCCTGAACAATGGCAAAGGTCTTGTCGGCTGCCTGATTCAAACCGCCACTTGCACCTACCGAATAGGCTGCACCTTGGTCTTCGCGAATGTCCTTAAGATAAACCATAGACAATACTTGGGCTGCAGCGTCTACAAGTACAGAGTTCTCTAAAGTGTACTTCATTGGCTGATGCCAGAACTCGAAGCTCATTGCCTTTGGAGTCTCTGACTTGAAGGTGAAATGGTTCTCAACTTTGCCCTTAGCGAGGCCTGGAATTTCCTTCCAGTTCTCTGCCTTGCCCTTTGGCAGACAGCCGATATACTTCTCGATAAGTGGGCGGAGAGTAGCTTCGTCGTAGTTTCCAACGAAGTAGTAAACGAACTGACCAGGGTTGGCATAGCGTTCTTTCCATATCTGGATTATGCGGTCGTAATTCACGCCTTTGAGTGTGTTCACTGAAAGAGGGGCATTGCGAAGCTCGTGATTGTAGAGCGTAACCGTTGCAGAGTCGCCAAATACACTTTCAGGAGAAAGGTTTTTATGCTTCAAAAACTCTTCGTACTGCTTCATGAGTGCGTTGAAAGCCTGCTCGTCTTTTGTTACATTGGTTAATTTGAGATAAACCAACTGCATCATGGTTTCAATATCCTTCGGTATGGACTGGCCGTCTATATATTGATGAGTATGTACCGAGCGACAAGTTTGCACTTGCCTGTTTGCCATAAAGAGCCTTTATCAAGTCTTGTTTAGAAGTTTCCAAGACCACTATTGGCTATTACAGAATTGAACAACTTAAGATTGTCGAAGTCTGCCTTGCCATACAAGCTGCTTCCGCCCTTGGCTGTAGCGTAGAAACTTATGTCGTTGGCTTGGAAGTCGGTCTTCTTTAAAATAACGCGAGCACCGTTGCTCAATGTAAGTTCCTTGTAACCGAGCTTCTTGTTCTCTGTTTCCTTCACTATCTTGCCAGCTTTTTGGCAACTTCTTAACGTCAACAATGGTTCCTCTTTACATTATCAACGTATGGAGTAATCTTTTCTGCACGCACTTCCTTGATGACTTGTGCCATCTGTGCTTCTGTAATGTTTGCCTTTCCGAGGCTTGTCCTGTGCGAAGATGTGAACAACGAGGTTGCTGTCCTTGTCCGAAATAAGCTCTTTGGCATACTCGTTCACTAACTGATAGTTCAGTGCAGGCATCTCAACGAGCTGCTTCATAATCTTGTATTCGTCTTCCTTGCTTGGTATTGGCTCGTTCTTCAGGAAGTGGTCGCGCAGTTCGTCGCCGTATTCGCTGTTGGTTGTCTTGTCGCGATTGGTATAATCAGACTCGATTTGTGAGAGATACTCCTGCTTTGTACGTTCAAATTCAGTTGGCGTAAATCCGTATTAGCGTACACGCTGAGTACTCGCGATAGATGGCTTTTAATGCTTCCAAGTCCTTGCCTTCCTTGGCAGAGCCCCCCAAGTTGAATGCTTCTTTTGTGCTTGAAAGCATATAGTTGCCGTCATAACAATATGCCATGGTGAAAGGACAGTCGGCTTTCTGCTTCATTTCGCTGAAACGTTGGTTTAGCATCATGGTTATCATGGTCTTCATATAGCTGTCAATGTAATATGCCTGACTTGTTTTCATTTCGTCAGGGAATACGTCGTGCTTCATCATGATGCCGATAGTAGTGTTCTGCATCTCCTTATCCTTGTCGAAGACATAGATGGCTTGTGCGTTGTCTTGCACCGGAAGCTTCGTTACCTGGGCTGCGTTGGCAGGAACTTTAGCGTTAGCCCACAGCTTCTTAATCTGTGCTTCGATGTGGTCTACGTCTACATCGCCCACAACGATGATACATTGGTTGTCCGGACGATACCATTTGTGATAGTAATCACGGAGAGCTTGATACTTGAAGTTGTCTACCACGCTCATCAAACCGATAGGCAAGCGAAGTCCGTACTTGTTGTTAGGATAGAGCTTTGGCAGCGAACGGTCGTAGATACGCATCATAGCATTCTGTCCTAACTGCCATTCTTGGTGAATGACACCACGTTCCTTGTCTATTTCCTTGTCGTCGAGTGTCAGACCGTTCGACCAGTCTTTCAAAACCAACAAGCAAGAATCGAGTGCTGTCTGACGCTTTGTCGGAACGTTGCTGATGCGGTAAACAGTCTCTTCGATAGAGGTGTAAGCGTTCAAATCGCTGCCAAACTGCACGCCGAGCGAGCGTGTAAACTCCAACAGAGTAGAGTCTGGAAAGTGTTCGGAACCATTGAATGCCATGTGTTCAAGGAAGTGAGCCAAGCCACGTTGTGGTTCTTCTTCCTGAATAGAGCCGACACGCTGTGCAATATAAAAGTTTGCTACGTGTTCTGGCCAGTTGTTGTGCAAGATGTAATAAGTCAGCCCATTGCTGAGTTTACCCTGCTTCACGTTCTTATTCATAGGAATAGACCCAAACTGCTGTGCGTTTGCCATTCCTGCAACAAAGAACAAGGCTGCAAAAAGAAATGTTTTAGTTTCATTTTATAAGTTAGATTAAAAATATTGTTTACTAAGTTGCACAAAAGGTACTTATTTTTCCTATAATAATTCAGCATTTTTCTTATATTTCTATGGTTGTCTTGTTAAATATGGAGAAAGTCATTGCTATTTTTGTCTTTCTTTTTATGTTTCCCACTTCATCGGTAACTAATAAAAATCTTTGTACAGCACAGAATATTTATCATTAGTAAGGATTTTTTGTCTGATGGAACGAGCCGATTACTTTATACATTCCGCTCTTATAGTTCTATTTATACCTGTATATAATACGACTTTCAACGGACCTTTGCAAATTATCTAAGCTTAGATAGAAGTTTCTCTAAGCTTAGATACAAATCTACTAAAGCTTAGATACAAATTTATCAAAAGCTTTGAGAAATTAACTTGGTGCCTATATAACGAATATGGGGCATAGAGAAAATAAAAGCGGAACTGGTAAATAATTATGATTTCATCGGTATATTAGTCACAAATTGCACAAGGTATTGATTTCTAACTATAGTTATTCCACCTTATTATATATATGGGTAAAAGGAAACAGAGATAGTGGTAAAAACTCATGGGAACTGATACTGTAAACATAAAGCAGATAATTAATTGCTAAAACTTGATTAATCTGCCGTACCTTTGCCACAAAGTATAGAAGATGACTGTTTTAAAAGTTATAGCCAAAGTTTTTAGAGGAAGTGAAGTCTGCCTATTAGGACCAATTTTTGCTTTTTCTTCTTTATGTATCTCGTTGGTATTGTTGTTTCGTATGCGGAACTTCCTGCTAACAGAGAAGATGCATCGGTATATGGAAACCTTTGGTTAGAACTGTTTTTCGACCTCTACATCATTTGTATTTTACTTTCAGCTGATACCTAAACGTGTGCGTTGTTGGCTGACTGGAGCATTTTATGTAGTAGCCTATACCACAAGCATAGCCGATCTTTTTTGTTGGGTGAAGTTCCAATCGCCCTTAAATCCGTCAATGTTACTGTTGGCTGCAGAAACCGATAAGCGCGAAGCAAGTGAATTTCTAAGTAGCTACATCAATTCAGAAGTGCTTACATCGAGTGTCGGATTGCTGTTGCTTATAGTTGTCGTGCATTGTTTGTTTGCAGTGTGGAATATTTATCGCAGACGGAAAAACATAAGACTTCCAATGTGGATAGGCATATTGAAAGACAAAAGTGCCTGTTTTATCGGGCTAATCGCACTCTTTTTGCTTGTAATATCGGCTGTTTCGTCTTTCCACAATAAACGCGAGATGGTGCAGATGTTCTCGTTAAAGACGATAGGTGCAGTAGAACACGAACTTACTACGCCCGATTGTGCCGTGTTCTATACACCTGTCTATCGACTTGTATTCAGTTTGTATGCCAACCATCTGGCATCGCAACAAATAGACAGGCTGGTAGAAGCGAAAGACCATACGACCGTTCAAGGTTGCACTTTCGATGCAAAGAACATAGTTTTGATTATCGGCGAAAGTCTCGGACCTCACCATTCGCAGCAGTACGGATACTTTATGAAGACTACGCCACGCCAAGTTGCGCTGGAGAAATCGGGGCTTCTCATACCTTTCACCGACGTAGTAGCACCGTGGAACCTTACGAGTTTTGTTTTTAAAAACATCTTTTCAATGCACGTTGTTGGTCAGGAAGGCGAATGGTGCGACTATCCGCTCTTCCCACAATTGTTCCGCAAGGCAGGCTATCATGTGTCTTTCATCACCAATCAGTTCCTTCCGCAAGCCAAAGAAGCCGTCTACGACTTCAGTGGAGGCTTTTTCTTGAATAATAAAGAACTGTCGCAATCGATGTTCGATACTCGGAATACACGCTTGCATACCTACGATGAAGGATTATTGACCGACTATGACAGCAGGCTGAAGGCAGAAAACAAGGAACACAACCTGATTATATTTCACCTGATAGGTTGCCATGTGTCGTACAATCGGCGCTATCCAGCGGATAGAAAGCATTTTAAAAGCATCAGATTATAAGCAGAAACGCCCGGAACTAACGCTGCAACGGCGTTATATGGTGGCACACTACGACAATGCGGTGCTGTACAACGACTCGATAGTAGACCAGATAGTGAGACGTTTTGCCAATGAAGAAGCCGTGGTAATCTATATACCCGACCACGGTGAAGAGTGTTTTGAAGGCAAACGAGACATTATATGCCGCAACCATTCTGCCAAGATTGATTACGACTTAGCACGCTACGAATTCCGAGTTCCATTCTGGATATACTGCTCGCCCAAATATATAAAGAGGCACCCAGAAGTGTTTGCACAAATAAAAGCAATAAGGCATAAACGTTTTATGACCGATGCTTTACCCCATCTGCTGCTCCATTTAGGTGGTATAAAGGCGAAAGACTATCACGGCGAATACGATATTCTGAGTCCACAATACAACGAGGAGCGTCCACGAATACTTAAAAACACGACTGATTACGACGACCTGGTGGTTGCACATAAACGAAAAACTGCGATGAAACCGTAGATTATTGACGTAAGAAAGTAATATACATGGATAGTAGAACGAACAAAACAATAAGTCGAAGAGCAGTGGGGAAGATGTTAAATCGCACAGAATGCAACATCTTGCGCGGCATTGCCATTGCCGGTATAGTGCTTCATAACTACTGTCACTGGCTTCGCCCCATCGTAAAAGAGAACGAATACCAGTTCAATCAGCACAATGTGGACTGGTTCAACAACATTATGGCGCACAGTTTCACCGAGCTGACGTTTTTTCATCTGCTTTCTTTCTTCGGTCATTACGGCGTGCCCATCTTCCTTTTCTTGTCGGCTTACGGCTTGGTAATGAAATATGAGTCAGGCAATGGCACCGCAAATCAGCCGAGCACATATCGCTTTTTACGCTTCCATTGGCTGAAACTCTTCCGTATGATGATAGTGGGCTTCACAGCATTTATATTGATTGATGCAATAACTGCGGGGCAACACCATTACGAAGTGATGGACATTGTGAGCACAAATGGGCTTGTTCAACAACCTTCTGCCCAATCCCGACGACATAATATGGCCTGGTCCTTAGTGGTTCTTCGGCTTAATGCTTCAGCTATACATCGTTTACCGCTTGTTCTTATATAGAAAAAGTTGGACGTGGGTGGTGTCTTTCATTGTTGTTTGTACCATCATCGAATTGCTGTGCGACCCTAATGGCGAGCCATTAAACCGTTGGCGATATAATTTTATTGGTGGAATGCTGCCTTTTGGTTTGGGTTTGCTCTGCGCAAAGTATATGCGAGACGTGCCTTTGCGTATTTACGGAGCAACGCTCATAGGCTCGTTGCTCTTCATTCGGTCTGGTAGTAACTACTTTTTTACATGGCTTTTCGTGCCAATGTTTGTGTGTTTAGCAAGTATCAGCTTTGTAAAACTGCTTTCGTATTGGAATCGGTGTTATCCAAAATATACTTTTGGAGTAGCAAAAACGTTTGAATGGTTAGGTGTTATATCAGCAGCACTGTTTATTTCGCACCCTATTACACGGAAAATAACTATTCCGATATCGCGTAGTGGAGATTATTGGACAGGACTGTTACTCTACATTATTACTTCTGTTTGTGTCGCTTGGCTGTTCAAAGAAATAATGAAACGTGTACCATTGCCAAAACTTTGATATGAGAAGAAAAGGATTAGAACTTGCAGATATTAGCCGGTTCCGTGGAGAACTGATGGGCTTGGCAATATTGTTTGTCATGCTTTTCCATGTAAGTGTACCTCGTACAGATATGTTCTTCGGACTTCATCGTATCGGAAATATAGGTGTCGATATGTTTTTCTTTCTCAGTGGTGTAGGACTTTGGCATTCCTGGACGAAAAGTTCCGATACAATGCGGTTCTATCAAAAGCGACTTTTACGAATTTATCCTGCATGGCTAATTGTAGCATCGCTGTATTACATTCCTGATTTCTTTTCTATTCCATGGTTGCAACATCATGGGAACAGTACGAATATAATCGATTTAATCGGTGATATTACGATAAATTGGGACTTTTGGATACACGATGAATTAACGTTCTGGTATATCCCCGCAACTATGATGTTGTATTTGGTTACACCAGCTTACTTGACACTTATAGTGAAACACCCCATATACCGATGGATTCCTGCCGTCATGATGGTTTGGTGTGTGGTTGTTCAATATGTTTTGCCCATCTATAATGTTGTAGGACACCTTGAAATATTCTGGAGCCGTGTACCTATTTACTTTATTGGACTTAATTTTGGTGCTGCCGTAAAAGAAAAACGAGTTCTGGAAAGTAGTTCCATTTGGCTTGTTCTCTTAGTTTTTAGGAACATTTGCTACTTGTGTTTATTTGGAACAAGTACGACATGGACGTTTTTCCCTTGTTTTTTGGAACGTCTGATATATATACCGCTCACAATAACAGGAGTATTCCTGCTTTGCAAAACATTAGGTTGGTTGTCGAATAAGCGTCTGAACAAGGTTCTTATATTTGTGGGAAGCATAAGTTTAGAAATCTATTTACTGCACAACCACTTTATACTTATCTATATAGAACAACTTAGATGGCATTATTGGTCAAAGTTTTTTTGCAACACTTGTTATAGTGCTGCCCTTTGCGTGGCTTCTACATAAAGGTGTAGAAAAACTAACAATGATAATAAAAAAGAATTAAGACTATGAAGGAGATTATCAGATTAGTACGCCCACATCAGTGGATAAAGAACCTTGTAGTGTTGTTTCCTATCTTCTTTGGTAAGGCTTTGGGTAATATAGAATCGCTTTTACGAAGGTTGTATAACGATGATGGCATTTTCTTTTATAGCTTCTTCCATATACTGTTTTGAACGATATTGTTGATGTAAACGATGACCGTCGGCACCCGCAAAAGTGCAATCGTCCTTTAGCTTCTGGCAGAATAAGCATTACACAAGGTTATTGTATTATGGCAGTAATGGTGATTTTTATCGATTGTTTCGCTTATTTTTCTTGCCTGCCCACCGTATTGAAACGGGTGGCGTTATTAGTTTTATTGGGCTTTAAACGTTGCTTATTGTTTATTTCTAAAAGCAACATGCCATTATAGACGTTTGTGTTGTTGCGTTTGGTTTCGTATTACGTATTCTCGCAGGAGGTATCGCAACCGATATTCGATTGAGTAAATGGATAGTTTTTAATGACTTTCCTTTTTGATGCTATTTCTTTCGTTTGCCAAGCGTCGCGACGATGTTTTACGTATGAACGAAACTGGTGAAGCACCGCGGAAAAAAATACTATTCGTTATAATCTGACCTTCATAAATCAAGCCATTACCATAACTGCAAGTGTTACATTGGTATGTTACATTATGTACACAGTAAGCCCTGAAACAATCGCAAATTTCATACAGACAATCTCTATCTAACAAGTGTTTTCGTCCTTCTGGGTTTGTTACGGTATATTCAGCTTGCAGTAGTAGACAAAAAGAGCGGTGATCCGACAAAAGTCCTTATTCACGACCGTTTCATTCAATTTATTGTATTGGGCTTTGGACTAACATTTCTTGTTATAATATATTTCTTATAGTATGAAAGTATATGCCTTCGATTTTTGATGGAACATTGACGAAAAAGGATACTTTTTGTCGAATTCATCGAATATTCTAAAGGATATGGGAAAACTTTTTGGGGACTTATGTTGTTTTCTCCTATCCTTGTGTTAATGAAGTACGTCTATATCCTAACTGGAAAGCCAAACAGCGTATATTCTCATGGTTCTTTAAAGGAATGGAAATAGACGAATTTAATAAACTTTTGACAAAAATTTCGCAACTGCAAAACAAGACATAATCCGCCAAAGTGGATTAGAAACGATCTCGTAAAGCACTTAGCCAAGAAGATAGTGTGATTGTTATTACGGCAAGTATAGAAAACTGGGTGAGACCTTTCTTTCAAGAATTTGGAGATAAGATACGAGATCGAAGGCACACAAATAGATGTGAGATTAGGCATTATAACAGGCAGCTTTTTAACAAAGAATTGCTATGGACAAGAGAAAATAAAGCGATTAAAAAGAGCATTTCCATATAGAAAAAGCCTACAAACTAATTGCCTTTGAGTGACAGTAAGGGCGATAGTTATTTACTAAAGAGAGCAGACGAAAGCTACTATAAGCCTTTCCGGACGAAACGGAGGATAAACTTCGATGAAATCGTTCGTTTTTTTGTGTTGTAGGTGTTTTAGCTACCGCACTTTCAATATGGAATATATCTTTTTATTAATTAAATGGATCGACCCACGAATTTCTAATACCATTGGCTATTTGTTAGCTTTATGTTTAACTATATAGCATCGACGAAATTTACTTTTTAAAAGTAAAATCAACAGCAAAACGAGGAGCAGGCTTTGCAGTCGCACATCTTGTCAATTATGGATTACAAACTATACTTTTAACTTTCTTTCTTTTGGTTCGGATTGCCTAAGACAATTGCCATGATTCCTGTTTTTCGGTATATGTGTTCCTATAAATTTTCCTATTAGTGCGTTTATTCTTAAAACGACAATAGGATAAGTTTATGGGTAAGACTTACCTACGAACACTTGTGAGGTATATTATAAATGTGTATCTTTGCAACTCTTAATCAAGAAGTAAAATGTCTGTATCAGGTGTTTTTGCAATAAAAAAGAAGAGCGTTTATTAGCATTTTCTATGCTTTTAGTCTTCTTGGCATTTAATGCGCTGCTCATAAGTAGCCATTTTGGAGTCTATACAATGGGAGCGCATGGAGGTTTTTGGTCGCTGTTCACCAAGAATTTCCGTATGTCTGGTTACGATAATTGGTCATGGATTACCATTTCTTGTATGCGAGTCCACTTTGAAACCATACGGCATCCACTATTTTTAACACTGCTTTATCCTTTGTATTGGCTCGACCATTGGCTTATAAATGCTGTGGGGATTAATTTTGCAGTATTCTTTATGGCTGTTATCGTTGTTTTTTCAGCATTCTATAGTGTTATTTTCACTTACCGGATTTTGCGTGAGGTATTAGATTTGAAGCGAAAAGACGCAACTTTACTCACGCTTTTCTTTTTCTCTTTCGGTCATATTCTTGTTCCAGCAATGGTCCCCGACCATTTTATAATATCCTTAATGTTGCTTACACTTACACTTTATATTGCAGGAATGCGGCAAAAGCAAGGAAAGTTAATAAAAGCGTGAATCTTTCCTTCTAATGTTCTTTACGGCAGGAATAGCTGCTTCGAATGCAGGAAAAACAATCTTGGCTGGTATTTTTACAAACGGTAAAAAGCTCTTTAGTTTTAAATATCTTGTAGTGGGTATTCTGCTCCCTTTAGCTTTACTGTTTGGAATACAACAAATACAATACTATCAAGTAGAAGTTCCGCAAGAAGAAGTAACCAATAAAATTGTAAAAAACAATAAAAAGAAACAACCTGGAAAGTTTGAGGCTCATACAAAAGAACGCAATGCATGGTTGCCCAGCACATACGGGACGTGCAGCGAGCAGTGAAGGGATAGGAAAGCTGATGGATATTTCTACTTCTGAACTCAAACATTAATCGAAAATTTCTTTGGCGAGCCCATTCAGCTACACCAAAAATATCTTCTAAAAGATGTATCTTAGGGATCGTCCCATATTTGTAAAGTATAGTTGGATAGCCAATTATGTCGTTGAAGCTATTAATAGTATTGCTTTTCATTATCGGAATTTTAGCAGGTTGGCGTTACAAGTTTATGAAAATGCTTCTGTTATGGTTTGCTTGCGACTTTACGTTGCACATTATTATGGGCTTTGCCATCAATGAAGTATATATTATGACAGCAGGCTGGGCTTTCATAATTCCTATTTCCATCGGATATTTGCTGCGTATTCTTTCTCATCAGTCCCGACTTATTTTGCGCATTATATTGCTGGCATTAACAAGTTGGTTATGGATTTATAACGGCGGACAAATCATTTGTTATCTCATTCAATGAAAGCTATTGTAGGTTTCCTTAGTATTAGAGAGAAGAACACCTACCAGTGGGCTTATTCTTTGTGTGGCAACTATTGTTACAAACTCTTGCCATTACAAAATATGTACCATTATTTACGAATCCATCGAGCAATTACTATAAATTGTTTGTAGACAACTACCATCTCTCTGGTTTTGATCCTTTAACCTATTTGGTAGTTTCCGATTGGTCGTTAGCATTCGATGTAAACCGACACCCACTGTTGGCACTCTTTTATTATCCTTTTGCGTTGTTAAACGAATTGCTCATTTATATTACGGGAACAAACTTATCCATTTATATAGTTGCATGTGTTTTGCTATTCTTCTCTACCTATGGTTTTGTTCTTATGTTGCGTATTTTGCGCCAAATCATCGGTATATCTTCTTTCGATTCAGCGCTTCTTGCCTTCTTTCTCTATTCTTTTGCTCACGTTTTACTTTCAAGTATAGCTCCCGACCATTTCATTTTGTCGATGTTCATGCTTTTGCTCACGTTGTATATTGCAGGAAAATGTATGAAAGAACAGAAAGAAATGGGCATTTGGCAAACTGTTCTATTGTTTTTGCTTACTGCAGGCATATCTCTGAATAATGGCTTAAAAATATTTCTTGCCAATCTTTTTACACGAGGCAAACGATTTTTCACTATAAAGAACCTTCTTTTAGCAATTATTCTACCCTCTGCAGCCATCTTTACAATTGGAGAATGGCAACACGAACAGTTTATTGCCGATAAAGTAACAGCATTAAAAATTAAAAAGCGTAATGCCATTAAGGCAGAACGCAAGGCTATGTTTGCTGCATTTAAAGATACTACCCACATTAAAAATAGTGTAAAACAAGAGAAAGTTTTCCAAAATATGTGGAGAGAACATCGCAGAAATGTGTTGAGAGCAGAAGATAAACAACCACAAAAAGCACATTCGGGCAAACCAGTAAGTAAGCTACGTTTTCTGAATTGGACAGATATTTCTACTTCTCGTACAGAAACGATTGTGGAAAATTTATTTGGCGAATCCATACAGCTACATCAAACGCATAAATTAGAAGATATAATGAAGACACGTCCTGTTATTGTTTCCTATAATTGGGCAGTCAATTATATTGTAGAAGCTATAATTTTTCTCCTTTTCATCGTAGGAATTTGGTGCGGACGGCATTCTAAATTTTTGTGGCTCTTCCTTTCTTTTGCTGCATTAGATATGGTATTGCACATTGGTTTAGGCTTTGGCATAAACGAAGTTTATATAATGGCTGCTCATTGGATTTATGTAATTCCTCTATCTATAGCGTATCTTGTTAGTTATATCCGTAACAAAACAAAACCAATATTGCGTGTTTTGCTTGTTTTACTTACGCTGTATCTTATGGTTTTACAACGGTTCATTGCTCATTAAGTATTTGTATTTCTAAATATTAGTAGTTATGAAAGCAAAGTGTCTCTATCGTTTTTATGTACTTACAATGGGGCAAAAATACCTCAGCGAACAGTTAGACTCTATTCTCGCACAGACATATCCGCTGCACGAAATAATAATACAAGACGATAATTCTACCGATGAAACCGTTGATATTATTCACGAATATGCTCGTAAATATAGTTTTATAAAGTTTTTCAAAAACAATTCTGAGCATGGTGTAAATGGTAATTTCCTTTCTGCTATGCAACGAGCCACAGGCGATTATATAGCAATTTCCGACCAAGACGATATTTTGGGAAACAGACAAAATAGAAAATCAGATGAATAGTATTGGTAAAAACTTGCTTTGTTCTGGTTTTTCGCGTCCTTTTTCCACCGATGGCTCGTTTGCCTATTTCGACCATCGAAAACGTAATGTAAACGTAGTCCGAATGTGTTTCTTGGGGCTCCCCGGACATACATTGTTGTTCCGCCGTGAACTTGTAAATATGTTGCCGACATTGGAACATTCAATTTACAAATATTCTATGTACGATGCTGCACTTTCAATAACGGCAGCTGCACATAAAAGCATCGTATTCATCGACAAAATACTGGTTAATTTCCGCCGACATTCTGCAGCGACTACCTATAACGATTATAAAAAAAGTTTGCCATCGTGGCAAAAATGCTTTATACATGTTGCGGTGGGGAATAAAGCATTACAAGGAAACAAGAAAGCGCATACGTCCTATTTTTGCAGCAAAACTGTTGCTTTTAAATTATGTAAATGCTAATAACGACGAGGCAAATGCTGCAAAAACGATACTCGAATTAGAATTGCAAAACGGCATTTTACCTTTTTTAAAATTGCAATATTGCTGTATGAAGAATTATAAGCACCTATTTCATACCGAAGGAAAAGGATTTTTACGATTCATTCGTGCAGCTCTTTATCCCATTATGCAGCTACAAATGTATGCACAATAGTTACTTTGTTATTCAACCTATCCTAAAAATTATGTAAACAAATTTTGTTTTAAATAAATTCTAAAAAAATAATAAGTAGAAATATGCTGGCACAAATCTTTGGTTTCGCCATTCTATCTTTTTATACTTGTGGTAATGTATGGCATTAAGTTTAAGCCTAAAAAGTGAAGTACTTCCTATGTTAAGCGTACTTGTTTGTATGCTTTTAAGTAAAATACTGCGTCAATTGTTCAATTTAAATACCATAGAAGTAACACTGCTTTCTATTTCCTATTTATTCTTGTTAGCGTTACTCCTCAAGATTTTTGTATCAAATAAATAGTCTATATTTAAAATAATATATGGTAGATTTCAACGAAATTATGCCTTTCTAAATTTTATATGAAAAAAATTATTTCTTTTGTAATATAAAAACGATGCATTTATAATATAAAAAATATTTTCTTATTATATTTTTTTATCCTTCGTATAATTGTTTGAGAACTAATAAGTTGTAAATATCCTTTTCTCTCTATTTCTTTTTCTATATAAATTGACACACTGATTGGTGAAACTACAAAAAGATAGACACAACAGAATAGAGTTTCTGAACAGACATTCAACGTTCTGTATCAATTATCAATACAAATCTGTAATTATAAATTCTATAGCAAATAAAAGATAGTTTTTGGACTTTCCTTTTAGATAGCCCAAAACTATTAGTGTATAAATAAAAATACCATTCGACTTTTATAATTCTTATTGTATTTGTACGTCTGTCAGAATTGTAACTGTCTATTACCTCTTCATCGGTTCTTTTTATTCCTAATATGTTATTTAGAGATCCCTCTCAATTGAAAAAGTTTATAATAACATTGAAAGCATCTTTCAAATTTTGGATATCAAAAACGATAATAATATGAAAGAGCAAATACAATTAATGCATTAACTTTTTGCAGAGACATACCCTTTTTAATGTTTATACCTACAAATTATACCCGTCCCCAAAAATATGAAAAGCCCTATAAGGAGCAACTGTTATAAAAATGTAACTAATAATACTCCTACTTCCATCATTTTTATGTATAAGTTAGAGTTTTTCTTAGCTAAAATAAGTTATAATTTCAGTGAAAAGCTTTTCTCACGTCATACGTCCTAGTAAAATAAAGATAAAAGTAAAGGGGTACCTATTGTGAAACCTACGAAATAAAAATACTGCCCTAACGCCAATCTTTCTCCTTAATATTCTTGTACATTTTTAAATAATATTCCTAAATCACAGTAAACGACAAAAATCGCTAATAGTATGAGACCTACACTTAAAAATAACTCCTAACATATAATTTCTTTTATAATAGTAATAATTTTTGGTATTAATAAATTGTTTCATTGCAAAAATAGAGATATTTATTAAAGCTACAACACAAATAGTAATATTTTAACTATTTTTTTAGTTTTTGAGGTGGATATAACGTAACTATTCAACGTTCATTACCGCTGAATAGTTACTAGAGTTTTTCATAGCTAAAATAAGTTATAATTTCTACGAAAAGATATTCTCAGGTCAAACGAAAATGATGATAAAAAAATAAGAGTACATATTGCTAAACTTACGACATCTAATACTACTGAGCGCCAATCTTTCACCTTAATTTTCTTGTACATATTATATAAATGTCTTAAAATCAAGAAAACGACAAAGATTGCTGATAGTATATGGATTACACTTAATATAACTCCTGACATATAATTTTTGATATTAATAAATTGTTTCACTGCAAAAATAGACATATTTATTAAAACCGTAACACAAATAGTAGTATTTTAACTATTTTTAGTTTTAGGTGAATATAACGTAACTATTCAGCGATAAGGTGTATAAACTATTGTTGATTATCAACAAGTTACATAAACAGATACATACAAATTCTGGTAAAGAATATCATTTCGAGCCTTTCTACTACAATATTACGTTTATAAGTTCTTGATATTCAACGTTCATTATCGCTGAATAGCGCAAGTTCAACATAGAACTGCAATCCCAAGTGTAGGTTTAGTTTAATAATCTATACCTGAAAACACCGAGGGGTTTGGGGGCGAGCAGCTCCCATGAGTGGAAAATCAACAAGCAATGCATAAAAATAAAAAAGGGAGACCTCTGTCTCCCAAAGATTAATTAATTCTGCATTGCAATGTACAAACAATTAACCTCGGAGCAAAGGTACACAATTTCTGTACTACTCCAAAATAGAACGAAACAAAAAGAGATTGCCAAAGCGATAAATGTAAGTCCAAGTACAGTGTCTCGTGAAATAAGACGTAATAGTGGAGTCAGAGGACGCTATAATTGGGAAACAGCCCAAGCAAATGCAGTACAAACAAAGCGCAGAAAGCCAGGCAATCGTTCAATCGACAAGGATGTCATGGAAGAGGCAAAGCATCTTCTTGTTACCGAGCAATGGTCTCCGGAACAAATATCCGGTGTATTGGCCAAGGACGGCAAGTATATTAGCCATGAGACCATATATCGTATGATACGTAAGGACAAGGCAGAAGGAGGAACATTATATAAACACTGTCGTCACAAGCTGAAGCGTCGCGCCAGACCTGTTGGTGGCAGGCGCATATCCATACCCAATAGAACAAGCATCAGTGAGAGACCTGCTGAAGTTGACGGAAAACGCTTTGGAGACTTCGAGATGGACACGATTGTTGGAAGAGAAACCATAGAGGGCCATCGTGACACTGATAGAGCGCAGTACAAACATGCTGTTTATGAGAAAAACTCAAAAAGGGAAAAATGCCAGACCTGGCACGTACTGTAATACATTTGCTGTCTCCATTCAAAGAGCATGTCAAGTCTATTACAACTGACAACGGTACTGAATTCGCTTGTCATGAAATAATAGGCAAAAGCCTTGGTGTCACTCATCTATTTTGCTGACCCATACGCTTCATGGCAGAAAGGGACCATAGAAAAATGCAAACGGACTGATTAGGCAATACGTGCCAAAAACAGAAACGTTTGAACATGTCAACCATCAACAAATCACAAAGTATTCAAAGAGAATTAACATCAGACCAAGAAAGAAATTAGAATTTAAAACACCATATGAGTGCTTTTTACGAACAAATTAAGTAAATTTGCACTCTTGTTGAATTCACGTACACTTAGTTTATTATATATAAGTTAAAAAATCGCAAACGAATTAGAAATGAAGATATTTTGCAATAGGAATGAACTATTCCGAGCACAATAAATCGCTACACGGAACGTTAAGTAAGACAGAACAACCTGTGGTATTCTTGAAGGCTGACTCGTCGTTATTGAAGGACAGCAAACCTTTCTTTATTCCCGATGACTTAGGACGAATAGAGTACGAAACCGAATTGGTGGTGCGTATCTGTCGTTTAGGGAAAACTATTCCCGAGCGATTTGCCCACCGTTACTACGATGCCGTAACGGTTGGAATTGATTTTACAGCGCGCGATTTGCAGAAGAAGCTGAAAGAACAGGGGCTGCCTTGGGAGCTTTCAAAGAGTTTCGATGGTGCTGCAGTATTGGGCAGCTGGGTGGATAAAGATAAGTTTTTAGACATTCAGCGTATTCATTTCCATCTTGACATCAACGGTAAGACCGTGCAAGAAGGCTGCACGAGCGATATGCTTTATAAGGTAGACGAGATTGTCAGCTACATCAGTAGGTACTTCACGCTGAAGACGGGCGACATCATCTATACAGGTTGTCCTGCTGGTTGTGCTCCTGTAGCTATAAACGACCACTTGGAAGGTTATGTTGAGGATAGGAAAGTCCTCGACTTTAATTGTAAATAACGACGTTGGAGAACCCATCTTCAACCTCAAACAACGACACGAATGAAACGTAAAATATTAGGTTTTTTGCTTTTGTTGCTTGCTGTTTCGGCGCACGCACAAAAACAACGTTTCTTCAATCTTACGGTTGAAGATGTTACGATGAGACTCTTTGCTTCCGCATTTCACCTATGCCATTCCTATCGGCGAAAACTATGCGGACTCCGTTTACCAATTAGAAATACGCTATCCGGAGTTTCTTGATATGAGTTCTGCGGACATTGCGCGTTACAATGCGTTGTCGGGTGCACCGCTTCCGACTTTGCCCGAGATACAACAGCAAATGGTAGTGGAACGCAAAAAAGGCATTCTTGAGTTTTCGCTCGTTCCCATTGTGGAGCGCAATGGCAAGAAGCAGTTCTTGGTTAGCTTTATGATTGCGCTTACTTTCAAAGTCTCGCAATGCTCGCCAGTCCGTGCCAATCGTGCTGCATCAACAGTCAGCACGCAACTTTATGCTGCTCATTCCGTGCTGTCGTCAGGCAAATGGGCTAAAATTCGTGTACCTGCCAATGGTATTTACAATCTTACTGCCGATGTCGTGCGCCTGCAGGTTTCTCCGATTTAAGCAAAGTGCGCATCTATGGATATGGTGGTAATCTGCAAAACGAAAAAATATCGTCGGCTTATTTGAAGGAGTTTGACGATTTAAAGGAAGTTCCAAGCTGCCTTATTGGTGGTAAACGCCTCTTTTATGGTCGTGGACCGGTAAGTTGGGACAGCAATACGGCAGTGGTTCGCACACGCAACCATTATTCCAACTATGGTTATTACTTTATTACCGAAAGCACGGAAGCCCCCTTGACGATAGATGCCGACGCTTTTCTCGCATCGGTTTATCCAATGGCTGACGACTATCATAACCTGCACGAAGTAGAGAATTACAGTTGGTTTCCAGGTGGACGACGCTTTTTTGAGAATACTCCTATTCCCCTTGGAAAGTCGCAAACCTACACATTCAAAAACGAAACGAAAGCAACCAACCGTACTTTTGCCATCGGTGTTTCGGCAGGAAAGGGACGGACAACAGTGCAAGTAGAGGTGAATGGCGCAAAGAAAGACGAACTAAAGCTGTACACTGGCGAGTTCGACTTTGGTGCAGAGGTTGAACGAATATACACTTTGGCTGGACAGAACGATGTCGATTCTATAAAGATAACCACGCTGTCAGGAGGGCCTGCACGCTTGGATTATGTATCAATGACCTACGATAAGCCTCGTTCTGCCCCGAACTTGGCAGAAGGAACTTTCTCCGTTCCTGAATATGTGCACAACATTACCAATCAAGACTTGCACAGCCACACCCCCGTAGACCTCGTTATTATCATTCCAACCAGTCAGAAGCTGCTGAAGCAAGCACAACGTTTGGCAACTTTCCACGAACAGCACGACGGAATGAAGGTACGCATTGTGCCTGCCGACGAAATATTCAACGAGTTCTCGAGTGGTACTCCCGACGCCATGGCGTATCGCCGTTACATGAAAATGCTATACGACCGTGCTAAGACCGAAGCCGAAATACCGAAGTCGCTCCTGCTTTTTGGCGATTGTGTCTGGGATAACCGAATGGTAACACCCGAATGCAGGCATCTAAATGCTGACGATTACCTGCTCGCTTACGAAAGCAACAACTCTTTCAGCTTGACCGATTGCTATATAAACGATGGGTGGTACACGCTTATGGACGAGGGAGAAGGCGTTAATCAGTCCAATATTGACAAGGAAGATATAGGTGTTGGACGTTTTCCAGTAACTACAGTTACCGATGCACAGACTGTGGTAGACAAAACCATCAACTATGCAACCGATAAGAATGCTGGCGATTGGCAGAACGTTATTATGTTTATGGGCGACGATGGGAACAACAATCTCCACATGAAAGACGTCAATGAAACAGCTGAAACCATCATGACGGCCTATCCAAACTATTTGGTAAAGAAAGTTATGTGGGACGCTTATACCCGCATTGGTACCTCTACGGGCTTTACATATCCCGAAGTAAGCTCTGTCATAAAGCAGCAACAGGCACAAGGTGCGCTCATAATGGACTATGCCGGGCACGGTTCTGAAATACAGATATCGCACGAAGCCGTGCTGCGCATTACCGATTTCCAAAACTTTACCAATGCCCATCTGCCGCTTTGGATTACGGCAAGCTGCGACATTATGCCTTTCGATGGAACGATTGCAACCATCGGAGAAGAGGCAATGTTGAACAAGAAGGGTGGTTCGGTGGCATTCTGAGGGAACTACCCGAACCGTATATGCGAGTTACAACAAACATATTAACACGGCTTTCTTGAAACATGTGCTGAGCTTTTAGGAAGGTAAGCCAACCACACTGGGCGAAGCGCAACGCCTGGCAAAAATAGATATGATAAGCACTGGGCAGGACCAGACACTCAACAAGCTGCAATACTCGTTGTTGGGCGACCCAGCCTTGTCGCTTAATCTGCCTACCTTGAATGTTGTAATCGACTCAATTGATGGTATCGCAATCAGCAATTCTGGTCAGATTGAACTGAAAGGCGGTGCCATGCCACGGTGAAAGGACACATCGAAAGGAATGCAACGAAGGTGAAAAACTTCAATGGGCTGATGTCTGCTACCGTGCGCGACACCCGGAGAACTGATAACTTGCAAAGGACAGGAAGAGACTACGGACATTCCATTCCGCTACTACGACCGCCAGAAAGTACTCTATAATGGTTCCGACAGTGTTCGCAATGGTGAATTTAGGGTTCACTTTTGCCGTTCCCGCGACCTTAATTATACCAATGGCACTGGTCTTATAAATGTCTATGCAGTAAGCAACGACCATACTTTACTGGCGAATGGTGCAGAAGACAGGTTCAGTATTAACGGCTCAGAGCAGGTGAGCAACGACTCCATAGGTCCTTCCATCTATTGTTATCTAAACACGCCATCGTTTGTAAATGGTGGCAAGGTGAGCAGCACACCTTATTTTGTGGCTCAGGTAACCGACGCCAATGGCATCAATGCAGCAGGCAACGGAGTTGGGCACGATATGCAATTGATTATAGATGGCGACATGATGCGCACCTACAACCTTAACGATAACTTCCGTTTCGACTTTGGCAGCTACACGAAGGGTACAACTTTCTTCAGTATTCCTGAACTGTCTGAAGGGCGACATCAGCTGAAGTTCCGTGCCTGGGACATTCTCAACAATCCTTCTACTGCCACACTCGACTTCACGGTAGACAAAAGAATGGCTCCTGACATAGAAGATGTGAGCTGCACGAACAACCCTGCCAAGACAGAAACAACGTTCATTGTAACCCACAATTATGTTGGTTCCAATGTAGACGTAGAGTTGGAAGTGCTTGATATGTCGGGGCGTTTGTTGTGGCGACACAAAGAAAGTGGAATCTCATCGGGCAACGCTTACACCAAGAACTGGGACCTAACCATAAATTCTGGAGCACGTCTGCAGACGGGAGTTTATCTCTATCGTGTTCGGATAGGTTGCGGTGGTGCCGTGAAAGAGTCGAAAGCAAAGAAACTAATCGTAATAAACAATAAATAAGACTTTATGTACGTTTGTGTGATAGATTAAGTGTTCGGAATGAACCTGAGATTATTGTACAAACAAACAGATAAGAATACAGAAAGAATGAACAAGTCGTATAGAATATTGAGTCTGTTCTTGCTTGCATGGATTGCTTCTGCAGCGATGGCGCAGGACAAGAAAGACATCTTCAACCCAGTAAACCATGCCGTTACTTCGCAGATGATTGCACCAGATGCCCGTGCCGCTGGTGTGGGAGACGTGGGGGCAGCTACCGACCCTGACGTAAATTCGCAGTATTGGAACCCAGCTAAATATCCGTTTACAATATCGCGTGCAGGTATTTCTCTGAACTATACGCCTTGGCTGCGACAGTTGGTGAACGATATGGACTTGGCTTATCTTTCGGGCTATTACCGTATTGGCGACTACAGCGCCGTATCAGGGTCCTTGCGTTACTTCTCTTTGGGTGAAGTAACAGCTAACGGTTCAGCTGCCATGACTATTAAACCTTACGAACTTTCAGCCGATGTAGCGTACTCGCTAATGCTGAGCGAGAAGTTCTCGTTGGGTGCTGCTGTGCGTTGGATATACTCTGACCTTACTTACGACTTTAACGAAGAGACTTCACCGGGGTCTGCTTTTGCTGCCGATATCTCGGCTTACTATCAGAACTATATTAATATAGGCAGTCGCGAATGCCAGTTGGGCTTGGGTCTGAACATCTCAAACATTGGTTCCAAGATTACGTTTGGTGGAGATAATCGTTCCGAGTTTATTCCTACCAACTTGCGTCTGGGTGCATCGCTGATGATTCCTGTCGACGAATTCAACCGCTTCACCATTGCAGCCGATGCCAACAAGCTGCTTGTTCCTACCTATCCAAAACGTCGTTCAGATGAGTCGGAAGTAGATTATCAGGACCGTTTGCAGAAGGAATACTACGATGTATCGTCTATTTCGGGTATCTTCAAGAGCTTTAGCGATGCTCCGGGTGGTGCAAAAGAAGAACTTCAGGAGGTAAACTGGAGCGTTGGAGCAGAATATGTGTATAACGACAAGTTCTCGTTGCGTGCCGGTTACCACAACGAAAGTGAGAATAAAGGTAACCGAAAGTACTTCACAGTGGGTGCAGGTTTCAAGATGAGCGTCTTCTCTCTCGATGCCGGCTACGTGATTGCGACGGCAAAGAGCAATCCGCTCGACCAGACCTTGCGTTTCACTTTAACGTTCGACATGGACGGAATAAAAGACTTGTTTAATAGAAAGTAACACTTAATGCTGCGAGGAAGGAAACTTCCTTGCAAACGTTTCTAAATATGATAAGAGTAGGAATGGGCTACGATGTCCATAAACTTGTAGAAGGTCGTCCACTCTATTTGGGTGGTATAAAGATAGACCACGCTTGGTTTGCTGGGTCATAGCGATGCCGATGTGTTGCTGCATGCTGTTTGCGACGCCCTGTTGGGAGCAGCAAACATGCGCGACATTGGCTACCACTTTCCCGATACGGCTGACGAGACCTTGGATATGGACTCGAAGATGATACTGCACAAGACCATAGAGCTGATAGCTACAAAGGGCTATCGTGTAGGAAACATAGATGCTACGGTGTGTGCCGAACGTCCGAAGATTAATCCACACATACCAGCCATGAAAGCTTGTATGGCAGAGATTATTGGTTGCGACGAAGATGCAATATCCATCAAAGCCACTACTTCAGAGCGAATGGGCTTCGTTGGCAGAGAAGAAGGTATGGCAGTCTATGCCGTTTGCCTGATTGAGAAAGCCTAAACTTATACGTTTCCTTGTCTGTTGTTCCTGCCTCTAATTACCATTTAAAGCACTATTACTAAACAACTGTTAAATTAGAACCTTAACTGTTAATATCGACGAAATGTACTTCCGTGCCCCACGGGTCCGACACTCGTGCCCCACGGGTCCGACACTCGTGCCCCACGAGTCCGACACCCGTGCCCTACAGGTTCGACACCTGTGGGCTATTGATATTCACTCACCGATTAGATTATTTTCACACCTATTGGTTGGGTACAGCCCTCGCCTATTCGCCGGAGACAACCCAACACCTTTAGAAGAGAGTATATACAACAAAATGGGCTGGACTCCCTTGGTATGGAATCCAGCCCAAATAGATATTTGTATAACAGTGTCGTGCTTTACTTCACAAGAACACTCTTTGTAATCTTCTGATTGCCCATAACAACCTTAACTACATATAAGCCCTTGCCGGTATTTGGCATACGAACAGCGTTGCCTGCTATGCCTTCTGCCTTGCTTATCAACACACCGGAAGTAGAGTAAACCTCTACACTGTAGTTGTCGGCTGCACTGTTCACAACTATTTCGCCATTCTGAACACTAACGGTTGCATTATTATCGCCTTCGGCAAGTGTACTGATACCAGTAACGTAGGTTACAGGAATGCGCACGTACTGTGTCTTACCAGCCTGTGTCATGCTTACAATGATTGTAAATTCTTCGTTGGTATCGCCCTTAATGGTGAGCTTGCCCGTTGCTTCGTCTACTGTAACTTGGGCTTTTGTGCTGCTTGGCACAAGCTCTACAACAGCATACTTAATGGTAGCATTACTGCCATCGGGTGTAAAGTTAGCCGAAATGTCTACAGGTTGGCTTTGTGCCGTAATGGCTGCACCAGCCTTTTCGTTGCGTGTACCATTGAAGTTGTCGAAAGCGAAGTAAGCAGGTGTGGTAAGCCCATACTTATTCTTCTTTGTTCCTTCCATCTTGAACGATACCGATTTCACTTCGCCCAGCGAGCTAAGGTCTACCCATTGCCACGTATTCACAATGTAGCGGTCGGCTTCTTTCTCTGCACGATAGTCGGCTAAGTAGTATGTTACCTGACTTTCGGTACCATCGGCTTTCTTGCCTTTCACGATAAGTCTGAAGTAATCGCCCTTTTGGAAACCGCCAGCAACTGTAGACATGCCGTCGCCGTTCTTAATGGCATCGTATGCCCATGCGGTGTTCGTAACGTAGAAGCCACGAATGATGTCGCCATTATCCTTGTTCAGCACATCGATTGTACCTTGTTGCGGAAAGTCAATGCCATAGTTTTTCAGAGTTGTCGTAGCCCTTGCCAACAATGTTGCGCCATTGGTCTTGTAGTCCGCTGTAAGTTGTGGCTGTCTGGTTAGAATACGTACAATCCATGTAGGTATTGTAGTCTGGATATGCCGTGTTATGGAATTTATACGAACCACTGAGGAAGTAGCCATTACCTTTGCTGCCGTTCCAATAGCTTTCGCTGTCCAAGTAAAGATTTTCGAGTGTCGCAGTAACAGCATTGCCCTTTACAATAACATCGCAGACAGCCTTAGCGGTCTTGCCATTCTTGTCTACAACCTCTACGGTGTATTGGTCGCACTCGGTAGGAACAACGTTCGTTTCAACCTTCTGGTGCTTGCCGTTGTACCATGTTATGGTGTAAGGCTCTGTTCCATTGGTTACAGTAGCCTTGAGGTTGGCTGGCTGTCCTGCTTTTACCGTTATGTTTTCGGCAGTAACTACTGGTTCGGGGATAGGTGCAGGCTTTGTAACCTTGAATGGTTTAGTAGTCTCAACCTTGCTGTCGCCACCACGTGTACCTTCGTAAACAATGTATACCACGTAGGTTTCGTCCTTCGTTAAGTTGTTGAGCGTATGCACAACCTCGGTATCCTTGCTGACAGAGATTGCCGTGCCATTGCTCTTGACATCGTCTACAGTAGGAGCAGCCTCGGTCTGTTTCTTTACAAGAATGTAAGCCTTGCCATTTCCGTCTGTCTTAATCTTCACGTCAGCAGAGTTGTCGGTAATGTTCACAACTGCAGGATAACCATCTACTGACTTAGGAATTACAACTTCTTCAGAGAACTCGTAAGCACCCATTGTTGGGTGGTTGGCGTTGCGTTGCTTGTTGTTGATGTCTGTTTTGGCATAGTCGAGCAATACAGTGTTTACCAAATGTCCAACTTCTTTTGGCTCCAACACTTCAGTGTCTAAGAACTCTACCTTCTCGTTGTAGCTGTCTGTCTCTTTGGAAGCAGCCTTCCAATCGTTGAAGCTGGCATATTTGCTTTTACCGCATGTAGCAAATGTCTCGCCTGTTGTATAGAGGTTGTTCCTTAAGAACTTAATAGCATCGGGCGTTTTATTGCCTACAATAGAATAGACGTAACCGCCAGCTTCGTTCTGAAGAATGTTCTGAGTAACTACAATGTTGTTTGCATCAGATGGTAGTTTCAGCAGATCAGCCTCTGCAGCCGTACCGCGGAGCACAACCGTGTTGTGTGCAAAGTTAATGTTTGCAGACTCATCTCTCTTATCGAACACAATACCATAAGAGTAGTTGTCGTTCGTCTCGTTTATAATAGAGTTGTTTACAACAGTTGCAGGCGCAGCAGCGTCGGCAATGATGGAACGGATATAGATAGCACCCGAATAGCTCTTCGTCTTCAAGTTTATCTTGTTCTGCTCTATCTTAACCTGTCCTTTCGAAGTTATATCAATGGCTTTAAATTCTTTCTTGTCGCTTTCTGTATTGATTATGGTGTTGCCAATGATTTCGGCATTGTCTTCGTTGCTGACATAAATAGCGAAGTTGCCATTGTTCTTGAAGGTGTTGTTCAGCACCTTACCTCCAACTTCTTTTGGCAATACCACAGTGCCGGTACCACCTAATCTGATGCCTTGCTGTCCGCCTTCAAGTATAGAACCTTTCAACGTAAAGTAGTCGTTGTTCTTGTTAGCTTCGCTACGTGCATACATATTAACAAGAGTAATCTTGCTTTGATAGTCGGTGGTCATTTTGGCGTGAATGTAGCAATCTTCAACAGTTACGTGGCGGCTTTGGTTACGAACATGAACAACCGAAGGATATTTCACGCTTTCATCTATGGTAACTTCAACGCCACGAAGTGTGGTGTAGGTTGCACCATCGAAAGTAAACACGCCATGTTCTTTTGCCATCTTATCTTCAGAATAGCCACCTGTATCAAACTGATTGTTGTGTATCTTAACATCAGAAGACTTGCCTGTAGACGAGGTGATGAGCAATGTGTTGTTTGCCGACATACCAGCTATTGCAGGGACAAACACATTCTCCTTGTACTCGCCTGGCTGAATGCTGATGGTTACAGGACCATCGATACCATCTTTCAAAGCATCGATAGCCTTCTGAATAGTCTTGTATTCCTTATCTAAACCTACTTCGAGCGTTCCGCTTATACCCTTCTGAATGGTTGTAGTAGCTGTAACTGCGGTTGCAGGAGTTTCGGTTTTGACGTTAGTTGTGATTGAAGCGAGAGCAGCAGAAGCCTGTCGCCAGCGCTGGCAGTCATCGCAAGGTCGTAAGCAATCCAGAAATGATAAATGCCACGGTCGTTCATTATATATGTACCCTTTACCTCGTATGGACTTGTTGTTGTTTGTCCGAAGAGATTGATGGGAGCGAAATCCTTCTCCAAACCTGTTGCATACACCTTTACGTTCTTAACAATAGAGCCATCGGTTGCCGTTATAGCGAATTTCTTGATATCTACTGTTCCATAGTCGCCAGTAGTTTCTACGTCTACACGCATCATTGCGATGTCGGTAGAACCTTTCAGACTCTTTTCAGCAACAACGCTTTCGCTCTTCACAGATGCCACTGCGAGCTTTGACAACTTAACACTGCTTACTTCTATAGCAAAGCCATCGCTTGAGTAGTTGGTTGTGTAGCGAACAGTGAGCTTACCGTCCGGAGATTTGGTAATAACCTCTTCAAGTTTCGGATTTCTGCCAAATACCAAGTCTTCTTTCTCCTTTGTTTCACCACCATAATATATATACATCTTGTTTCTGCCAGCTACGTCCCATTGCTTTGCCACGAGCTTGATTCCATAACCAGGACTTGCTGGAGCAAAGGTAATTGTTCCGTCGAAGTTCTTAGTTTCCTTTCCGTTCACACCACCATCGTCGTAGAACATTACTGATTTGCCATCAGCAATCACCTTTGTTGGATTCTGACCTTTCTGGAATACTACGATGTTCTTTACCACACGCTCGCCATCGGGGTCTCCATTTGTAATGTTCTGTGTCGTTGCGCCGAAATTAAGTGCAGTGAGTGCTGCATCGAGTTTGGTATCTGCCTCGGCATCGTCCTTAACATCGTATCGAACGCATAGCCAGTTGTTGCCTTCTACAAGTGCGAGCGGTTCGGTAAACAGAATGTCGAGTGAATTGTTTGCTCCTAAATCGGTTACAGCTGCAACTGTCTTGGCAGTACTCGTTGCCTCTTCTTTATCGCCTGTGCTCAACACTGTAACCTTGTTTACAGCTTTCTTTGCACCTTTAAGGTCGAGTGTTATACCATGGAGCTTAAGTTCGCCTTGGTCGCCTTCTGCCTTAACATTAAGGCTGATGATGTCTAAGCCCTTAGCACCAGCCGCAGCAACATCGGTAGAGAGTTGGTTTACAACAGCCTCCTTGAAAGCAAGCGGTTTGCTTTCGTATTCTGCAACTTCTGCCTCGAAGCCATCGCCAGTATATGAAGAAGCATCAGTCTTAGGATTAAAGACTACAGTCAGTGCACCATTGGCAGCCGTTGAACGCAAAATCTTCTTAGGACCGACCGATGCTGCATCGTGGCTGTCAAGTTTCCAAAGCAATCTGCCATGCTTGTCGCTGCCACTATAAACTGCAAATTCAGCCCGGACACCGTAGTATTTGCTGTTTGAATACATAATGTCGAAACGTGAGAAGTCTATCTGAATCTTTCTTTCCAGTATGGACAGGCAAGAAAGTCATGGTACGTTCTTCTGTAGAAGTTTCGTATCGAGTGGTATAAGAGTTTGCATTTTTTGTCTTGAAAGTAAGTTTGTTGTTTACTTTCCTCGTATTGTTGCCTTTTACAAACTCTACAATGTTCTTAACTAGTTCTGTCGCCAGCAGGGTTACCATTCGCAACTGAGTGTGTGCCATCGCTAAGGGTTGCACTTACAAGTGCGGCATCAACCTTTTGTCCTTCTTCCGCCATCTCGTTGATGTCGTAAGTCAGCCAGAACCAGTTATCACCCTCAAAGAGCGTTACGGCTTGCGTAGCAATCTCAAATTCGTCGCCGTTTACATCTGCTTCGCCTATCTTCTTGGTAGATGAGAACGCATCAGATGCCTTTGTTGCATAAAGTGTAGCATGGGCTATCTCAGTGTCTGCGTACCATTTGTTTTAAACTTGAAACTTGTGGTTGTAAGTGGATCTCAGTGTCTCGGTTGCCTTTTGATGTTGAAACAGAGAATTTGCTGTCCCTTATCGCCTGCACATACCGTTCCGTCAGTAAGCTGCTTCACATCGAAGCTGTTTACTTTCATTTGCTGCGGTGTAAACTGAGACACGGTAGCTTCCCAACCGTCTTTTTCATCGCATAATCGTTCTCAAAGACGATTGTAAGTGCACCATCGTCAGCCGTAGATCTTACGATACCGGGTCTCCTTCTGCGTGAAAGTCTTCAGCAAGTTTGCAGGCTTTGCTTCTTTTCCGCTGTAAACCTTTACGAACTGGCTGTATGTTTCGCCTAAAGTAGACTTGAAGATGTCCATTTTTGGTGAAGTTCACCATCACCTTCTTTGCTGGGTTCGCTGGTACAAAAGTAATTTCGCCAATGCGTTTTACTTCGCCCTGACCGAGGAGTAGTTTGCCCAGTGGGTCCACCTTCGTCATAGAAATTAATACTATTGTCGCCAACAGTAATCGTTTGTTTGGTATCTGAAATCCTGACTTCTGTAGGCGTACTTTGTGCCATTACAGGCATAGATACTGCTGACAGTGCCATAGCTAATGACACCAATAGTAGTTTTGTGTTCATAAATACTATATATTAAATAAAAAGATTTTTTCTCTCCTGTTTATAGTTACTCTTGTTCAGTACATCATGTCATTGTACACGGACACACACTTCAACCTCTCTGTAAACGCCATAGCGTGTACATTGAGCCTAAACCCATAGTGTGTTATAACAATGTTCTTACTTTCTACTTCTCGCCCCAACCCACAGAGGGCTCATGGAAGCATTGCAATGGCAGGTCTTCTGACTTATCGTCTGATCACAAACACCTTCCCAAGCTTTTATTTACTCAGTGGTATCTGTTTGTGTCTACAATGACGACTTACAGCAGCTGGACTGTTCAGGTCTTTCACCTGATTCCCTATTAATCGCTAATACGAACCTAATTGCAATGCAAAGTTAGTAATAAAAGATGAAACGAACTAAGGAATTAAAATATTATTGATGAAAATTACAGACCATTTACACCCCACGAGTGGAGTGGTATGCACTTATACCCTACGAGTGGGGTATAAACATACAAAGTGCTTAATATAAAATGACCCACTTATACGAACTCGAAAAACATCTTTTAGAAAGACTACTCATAGGGGCAGTTTGCTTTTTGACAATAAAAAGTAATGACATTAAGTTAATATAAAAATACATTCACATATCACTTAAGTTATACTTTGCATATAAAAACAGAGCAGATAATCGCAGAGGACTTTCAAAAAATACGCATTCTGTCGTTTATCGGTTGTTAGAAGCATTCGTTAAATATTGCTAACTTTAAAATGTTTCATTATAAACTTTCCCCAACCAACTAATAATTTGCTATATTTGCATTGCTAAGCGGAGATAGGTTGGATAGACTGTAAACAACATCTTATCGGCTATAAATCCTGCCTGAGATACTCGCAAAACAATTAAAGACATTCAATAAAAACGAACTTAAACACAATATCTAATTAATAAAATTTGCATACAATATGGCAAACGAGACAAACAACAAAGAATTCCGTATTGAAAGCGACCTCTTGGGCGAGCTTCAAGTACCAGCTAACGCATACTACGGTGTGCAGACACAGCGTGCAGTGAACAACTACCATATCTCTGGAAAGAGAATGTGCGACTACCCAGACTACGTTATCGCAATGGCTTACGTTAAGTTGGCTGCTGTTGAGACAAACCGCGAGCTGGGCGAAATCAACGACGAAATCTGCGACGCTATGGCACAGGCTTGCCGCGAAATCATCGACGGTAAGTTCCACGAAGACTTTGTTACCGATATGGTACAGGGCGGTGCAGGTACATCGGTGAATATGAACGCCAACGAAGTTATTGCTAACCGTGCTTGCGAAATACTCGGTCATCAGAAAGGCGAGCACAAATACTGCGCTCCTAACGACCACGCCAACTGCGGTCAGTCTACAAACGACGCATATCCATCGGCTATCCACTTGGCTCTAATCCGTATGAACAAGACATTGGTGGAGAAACTGGCTAACCTTGTTGCTTCTTTCCGCAAGAAAGCAGAAGAGTTCAAGAAGGACATCAAGATGGGTCGTACACAGCTCCAAGACGCTGTTCCTATGACAAGCGGTCAGGAATTCAACGCATTCGCCAACCTGCTCGAAGCTGAAATCGCCAACTTGAACAAGAGTGCAGAAATGTTCCTCGAAATCAATATGGGTGGTACTGCAATCGGTACTGGCTTGAATGCAGCACCAGGCTTCCCTGAAATCTGCGCAAAGAAACTCAGCGAACTGACAGGTATGCCATTCAAAGCAAGCGAAGACTCGTTGCAGCAACTCCAGATACCACAGACCTCGTGAACTATAGCGGCGCAATGAAGCGTTTGGCTATCAAGCTCTCTAAGATTTGCAACGACCTTCGCCTTATGGCTTCTGGTCCACGTTGCGGTCTCCACGAAATTAATCTTCCTCCAATGGCACCGGGTTCAAGCATCATGCCGGGTAAAGTGAACCCTGTTATCCCTGAAGTTACCAATCAAACCTGTTTCAAGGTGATTGGCAACGATACAACCGTAACCCTCGCAGCAGAAGCAGGACAGTTGCAGTTGAACGTTATGGAGCCTATCATCATGCAGTGCTTGGTAGAAGACATTACGTGGTTGGGCGAGGCTTTCGACACTCTCCGCGAGAAGTGCATCGACGGCATCACTGTAAACCGCGAGCACAACGCAGAGATGGTAAAACACTCTATCGGTATCGTAACTGCACTTAACCCATATATTGGCTACAAGAACAGCACGAAGATTGCCAAGAAAGCACTCGAAACAGGCGGTTCTGTTTACAACATTGTACTTGAAGAGGGTGTCCTCACAAAGGAACAACTCGACAAGATACTTTCTCCAGAGCACATGCTCGATTCAGAAAAGAAAGTAAAATAAGGTTAAACTCTTATCATACATAAAGCTTTAAAAACTCTGTGCGGCTTTGCACAGAGTTTTTTTATGCGCTTATACAACATAATACTTACAATCAAGCACAATCTAACGGCAAAACCAACAAGCAGGCGGCAAAGATATGCGCAACCAAAGTGATACGTACCGCTACGCCTCTTGAATGCGATGAGTAATTATAAGCCAAGAAGAGAGGACCGATAAGCGGTGCAGCCATGGAAATTAATACGTAAATCAGCTTAACATAAAATCCTTGCCCACATACTATAAATTGTGCGAGAACAAAAAGGAATATAAAGTAAAGAAAAAGCCAATACAGCCATAATATAATGTTTTATAGTGCAAAGCTAAAGTTAATTACGATTTATTTATCATCAATGATAAAAGAGTGATAAAGTGCAGTCCTACGCCCTCCGTCCCTAATTCTTGGCTCTTCCACACGTGGAAAATCCGAGTCATACGGTTGGATAATGGTGCCAACACCTTCTCTTCGGTTTCATATTAACACGCGTTCGGTTACTTCAACCCATTGAACCACCTATTATCCACAAGGATTGTATCGCTTTATCATATCTGATTTTAAGTATTGCATTTGCAAAGATACTATATTTATTTTTGACAGAACAACGGTAGTGCTCAAAAACAATCCACAAACTATTCCATAAATCAAAATAATAGTAAACAAAGGCATTCCAATTTATTGTTCTAAAATCAAGTAAATGGGGTTATAAATTTAACACAATCGGAAAGGGGAAAATAGAGAAAAAGAGAGCAGGAAAATAGAGGTTGAAAAGTGAAAGCGACGCTTTTGCAATGCAAAACAATAGGTTTTACCGTGCAAAACAGGCTCTTTTGCGAGGTAAAACAATGGGTTTCATAATCCACTTATAAGACCCTCTTTTTCTAAAAGAAGAATTAAAAGAGTTCTAACTGTGCACCAGGAGCATTCGGGCGTTGCGGTTTCTGTCCATAGAAGAGTTTTATTTCTTCGAATTGCTTATCAGTAATACCCATAATTCCGACCTTTCCGTATGTTGGAATGAAGGAGGAAACACGTTTGATGTGTACTCCCATGTTCTCTTTGCTGCCACAATGACGTATGTAAATGGAGAATTGGAACATTGTGAAACCATCTTTTATTAGGTTCTGACGAAAGACAGTGGCAGCTTTTCTCTCTTTTTTTGTGTCTGTGGGTAAATCAAAAAATACCATTAACCACATGCTTCTGTATTGACTAAATCTATAAGCTTCCACTAATAGGCTTTATAATTCGGGATAAACCATTCTTCTTTGCTCTCCGCTAAAGCACTTGTAAAGTGAGGAAGTTGTCTGTTGTGTGGCTATCATCAATGGACTTTTTTTGTTTCCAATTGTTGTATCGAGTACAGGAATAGCAAGGAGTCTCATCTTGATATCTTTTGTAAGCTCACTGTAATCGGTAGTTGACGCCATTACATCTAACACCAAGCCATCGACGTAAGGGCGGTAAGGTTCCATAATATCGTCGGCAAGGCAATAGGCATTGTATCTGTTGTGGTGGTGAATACCCAATGTTGGGAGCAATCCGCTGGCTACTAAAGAGCGTGCTACCACGGCACGTAATATGGCGTATCCATAGTTCAACAGGTTGTTAGGTGGTTCGCCTTCGCGTCCTCTTACGAAATCAGGAATATCAGAAAAGAGATTTTTCCAATAATAAGCTGCTGCACGAGCTTCAAGATTGTCGGGGTCGCCACTCTAACCTTGTTCGCCCAAACATACATACAGCCTACATCGGTATTGGTATATATGCTTAGAAGTTTTGCCTGATTGCTTATTTTTCTGTTTAATGGTTTGCTGCCACAATTGTTTTTTAAGTGGTAGCGATGCTTCTATTTGAGTGCGGAAACGTTCGCTTTGCGTTGTGTTGCCACATAAAGGCAGCAAAAGTCCGATGGGCATATTCTTGCTGTCGCAGGTAATCACTGCACAGTTGTTTTCTATCAGAGCTTCTAATGCAGATGATGTAATGGTTATCCGTTTGTTATCGAGCAGTACAACTCAATGTCTTCTATTGGAATTGTACGCTCGGTTTGCTTTTTAAAACTGTCAGGCAGGGTCATCGCATGTTTTCTACTTCGGGCAAACGAATTGCTAACTGTGCATTCTGTAAACTTAAATAGGCAGGATTGCTAAAACATAATGTCTTCTTTATCATAAGCTATCTATATTAATCGTATTCACCTACTGCAACTATCTTACCAATAGAGTTAATACGCACTTTAATGATACCTTCTAAAGGCTTTAATGAATTTATTCGTTTGAACGCAGAGTTCTTAAGCTTGAATCATCATTCAGAATGGTTTCTAAGTGATGTCTGAACCAATAGTCTCTTGAAACAGACGTTCCTTTCTCTATCCTTGACATCTTTTGAACTCTGTATAAGTTTGGACTTATAATGCCATAGTTAGCTTCGTCCGTCAAATCCACTTCAGAAGGGATAAACCCTGTTGCTTCGTTAGGGAACACGAAGTATTCGTTTTGCTTCATAGTGAATAGGAAACGCCAACCTTTATCGCGGTTGTAGTCTTTATCAATGACGGGAATACCTTGCGATTTACGTTCGGCAGCTTCAAAGAACGATACTGCATTGTCTTGCAAGTTACCATCTTCATCGTAATAAAACGCAATATGGTGGTTGTTGCTTGTTTGAACATAATTGCCTAATACAGGTTTTCCGTCTTTTCCCATTATAGGTTTGCCTGCTTGATTCTTTAGTGTATGTAAAGGAATGGTACTTAAAAACACCTTCAATGCTGACACGTTTTTAAAGCTATCTTCTTTGTTTGGTCAAGATAAATAGGGTCTCTTCCAAGTTGCTGAAAGCTTTCTTCGCATCTCCATTAAATTCTTCTAAGCGGGCTTTCAGAATATTTCTTATGCCTTTATCAACAACCTTATCAACGTTAAGATCTTTATCAATTAGCTTACGGGTAGGGTGGAAAGACTCCCATTCTACCGTTTTGACCAATGCGGGGACTGTTTTTGTTCGTTCAGCATTCAGATAAATCGGATTTTTCTCTAATATATTCTTTCCTGTAAACGCCTTTTTAGCGTTTCCGCTGTATTCGTTGAGACGTTTAAGCAATGCTTCACGAATGGCAGGACTACTCACTTTGTTTATCGTAGCTTCGTCTAACGCAGCTCCAACCTTCACCATTTTTATTATAGGGCGCATCTTTGTGCCGTAGATAGTTGAGTTGTGCAATGGTCCACGCGGTGTAAGTTGAATCTTTTTTATTATTCCGTGCTTTGTTTTTATCTTGTTTACATTCTGTGTCATCACTTTGTTTTTCGCCTTAATCGAAACTAAAATTGCGCTAAGATGCCGTTTTGCTTCTGCACGAAATTCATTGACAGGGATAGGAGCGTTGAAGCGGAGCTTGTCCCTCTTCTGTAATGCAACTCTTTATTTTCTATTGCATAAATGCTGTCGCCTTTATTGCTTCGTGCGTTAAGGTTGTTCAGATACTGAATGAAAGAAGGCTTTGTAAAGGCTATTGCCAGTGCGTCCATTGCGTGGTGGCGATGGTCGTTGCGCTTTGTCCAGTCTTTTATGCGTTTGATTTTCCTCCCATCTCTGTCTTCAACTATTTCGGTCAAGCCTAATTTCTCGTACTTCTCAAAGTTCAGTTCTTTCATAACGTCTACTAATTGCCAATCTTCACGCAGGCGATTAGTTATCTTTCCTGTTGTTGGTGTAACGGTTCTTACCAACTCACCCAAGATTTCACACGCTTTTCTTGCTATGTATTGTGTGTTGCGAAGGTCGCGGTTGATGAAATCAGAAGGTATATCAGCTTCAGTCATCAATAACTTATTGTATTTTGGCTTGCTTATAACGTTATTTCCTAAAAGCATATCAAGTTTCTTTTTATATGCTTCAGCACCTTGCTCGCCATACTTTTCTTTAACGAAGTCGAAGGCTGTTTTGTTGCTTTTGGCAAGATTTATATCGCGTGCTTCAAGAGTTTTATTTGAGTAAGAATCGTCAAACAAGCGAGCTTTCGGAATGATATGCTCAATATCAAAGTCTTTAGAGAAGAGCTTGTCTTTAGGAATGTACGTATCTGAATACAGCGTCTTAAAGCCGTTCGGTTTAAGTTCTTCGTACAATTTATATTTTTATAATGTCGTTTCTACTGATGTATGAAAGTGCAAATTCCTTTTTCGAGAATTTCACGAATACATTGGTTTTCATCATTACCTTGATTAATTGCGTGTGTGTTTTTCTTTCGGTCAGCAGCACTGCTCTTTAGTTCGCGCGCCATTTCTATTCTTATTTCGTCAGGCTTTTCCGTATTCGTCAACGATAGCGTTGATAACATTAATCATCTGATTGAGGATTTTCTCAACGACAGGATTGCGCAAACTGTTCTTTGGCAACAGTTCCAACCTTTCCTTATAAACCTTTTTGGTCTAACTCTTCTTTTCGTGAGCGAGTGGCGTGAATGATTATAACCTGCGTATGCACACGCTTGGCTGTAATCGTTTCCTGCTTGAAGATAAGGCAGTATTTTGCGCATTGCTTTCACGCTGAGATTGCCATAATCCTCTTCAAAAACAACATCGCAAAGCACAGTAGCATATTCTTCAGGGAAGCCAAAGGTTGTTTCCAACTTTCTTAATAATGATTCGTTGCCTGTTCGAGAATTATCGCTTTCATAAGAATACAACAAATGCCAAAGCTGATACATAGGTTGTTTTTTCCAACTCGTGCTTTTCTAACGATGGGTCAAAATCGAGAAATTTCGGTGTTGAAACCCTAAGTTCTTGAAAATGGTGGAAACGTAATGGCGAATCTCGGAAGCCTTTATCTTTTTGAAATCGCATTCTTCGTGTCCCTGTCAGTGTTATGATACGATTGTAGCAATCGAAGAGAATGGCTTTGCGTACGGTTGCCTTCCAATCTCCTTATAGTTCAAGTCCCATTGCTTGCCTTTCTTGTTCAGTATTTTCAGAGCCTCAGTCTTGCTTAGTTTCGCTTTTAATGCTTAGTTCTTCATACAGCAAGCTTTCTTTCGTCTTCATCGAGCGGACGCTTTTTCGTTCGTATCGTTATCAATGAGCAGAACATTGTTTAAGTTTTTGCCAAATTCTAAATTCTTGGAATACTGGCGATGACTTTGGGAGCAACTTTTCGGACCTATTGTTATTTCCTTTTCCTTGCCATCTATTGTCGCTTTTACTTTGCGTTGTTCAAGTTCGCAAACAGAAATAAGACTTTTCTTGCTCTTCAATGGGCGTTGATAAAAAATGATAATATCTCTTATTTCCTGCTTCAGCTCTGGTGTTAGCTGCTTGTGGAAAGCGGCTTGCGTTTCCCAAATCTTCTCAAATTCATCTAAATAGTCTTGGCGATAGAAAGGTTTGTTCTTTATGCTGATATGCGGATTTTCTTCTAACGAAGCCCAGAGATATTGTCCAACCGTCTGTTTGTTGAAATAAAGTTCCTTGCTTCTGTCGCTGATAGCACCGAGCAGTCCGCTTGTGTTGGCTATTTGTCCTTTCAAATCGCTGATAACAAAGGCTAAAACCTCTTTATCAACTTGTTGCTGTAACGCTCAACCCTCCATTTCAAAGGCTGCAATTTTTCTGTCCAAACCTTTTTAAAGTCGGCAGAATAAATACCATATTTGGCAAGGAAAATCTTGCTTGTATTGGTTTTTGTCTTGCCTTCTAACTGTTGTTTAAATTCGTCTGTGAGTATCTCGGGATAATACTTTTTCTGCTCGTCCCATATTCTTTCCAACTCTGCATTTAGGTCGGAACGATAATAACCTTGCGTAAACTTCTTGCCTTTTATTAAGCAACTGAAGTGAATATTCAGCAGGAGTAAAGGTGCTCTTCGTAGAGTTTTTTTGGCGATGGTCATACCGTCGAAAAGCTGTCCGTCTTCTTTGTTGTTTGCTTTTCGGTTACTTTTATAGCCACGTTTTTTGTTCAACATAAACAAGACGCGGGCGAACTCATGCAACGATATTTCTTCTTCGGCTGCTTTTGCGCGAAGTTTATAAGTTTCAAAAGTAGAGGCTTTGCCTTCCTCATACATTGCTTCGGTACCTAACCAACCTTGTTTTTGCAGGCAGTCGTGAAGGTTTTGTCTGCGAAGTTTATAGCGTTGAAGGTTTATCCTTGCGCCATGACGCAACTGCCTATCAGCATTGGTCGTTATGGCTTTCCCTTTTTCAAAGTTGCTTTTTTCGTCTACGGTTAGTGGATTTACTCTACACCCAAACGAACAATAGAAGATGCTTTCGTTGTTGTTCTCAGCTTCGTTTACCAAAGCCCAACCTATACTCGTGGTTCCTAAATCTAATCCTAATATTCTTTTCATATTTAAAAGGTTATTTTGATTTTGTGTAAAGTTACAAAAATATTTTTAATTCGGAGAAAATTAATTTGAAAAAAACTTGCACGTTATTTAATAAAACCCTTATCTTTGCATTACTAATTTTTAAAGTATTCACAATAAGGATTTTTCCGTTGTGAGAACATTAGGTTGCCCTCGTCCTTATAACGGGGCTTTTTATGTCTGCATTTTAGTTTTCGTGAGCAATGTAGTAGGTTCAATAGATTTTTTTGTGGTTGCAGAAGGGTAATTCTTTATTTTAAACTTTTGTTAAAACGACTCGGAACTGTTAAAACCAAAAGCCTCAACTTCGGAATTACGGGCACTTTTTCTGCACTTTAAATTATTTATTTGCAACAACGCCATTATTTGCGTGCTACCATAAGTGCTTTGTTCATAGCTTCTTGCAAGCTTATTGGGTAGTGCTGTGCAACGAAATTACACTTTTTGCGTTGCAAAACAAACACTTTTATTCGTATATAGGCTATATTTTGCGCTCCGTCATCATCTTTTTCGCTCTGCAAAAGAGCTATTGTCAATCAAAGAGCCTGTTTTGCACGGCAAAACAGGCTCTTTTGGATTGTAAGAACTATACTTTTGCAACATCAAGGTATAGCTGTTACTTTTTTTGAAGAAATATTCTCACATTATGAATACATTGTTGTAGTTTTCTTCTTTCATCAGAAAAAATGGTCTATGCTTCACTAAACGAGGTTTCTACTGTCCTTTATATCTTCTTTTTAAGTTGTTGGAAACGTTGCTGGCAGCGTTTCTTGTAGTTGTAATGGAAAATGTGTTTCTCTATTTTTCGGAAGTTATACATAAACGAGAAACGCAGTTTGTCGATGAACGATGGCTTTCCGTCAGCGTAAATGGAGCGTGGAATGCGTACGAAATAAAGGTCGGCAATGGTATCGAAAGCCGAAAACTGACGGTGTTTGCGCTCGAACAGCCATACTTCGGAGTAGAAACGGTTAGCCGAAATAACGTCGGGTTGGAAGTCGGGCAGCTGTCGAATGTGTGCCGATGTTGCCCACCAGAAACTACCCGAATACATTGTGTAGTTGCGAGGAGCCCAGCGATAGCAGCTGTAAGTGTCGAAACCGTTCGATAAAGCGTTTACAGCCACGTGCCATTTGTCGAACACAAAGTATTCCAACATCTCGCGCCACGCCTCTATTTTCTGTTGGAAGGCACGGAAAAGGCGGTCGTCAGACACCAACGACTGATAGGAAATGCCTTTTGAATGGAAGTAATATACAAGGCAATCTTCGCGCTGGCTGAGTTCCTTGATGAACTGCAGGGCAGGGTATTCGTACTTCTGTGGGTTGGTAGAGATGGCTATGAGTTCTACCTTATCGCTGTCAATCAGTTGTTTTAGTGCATCAACTTTAGCTTCGTCGGCTGCAATACAGCTGATAAAAAGCTTTTCGGTAGCTGCCAGCAGTCCGCTGTTTTTCAGGTTCTCTATTTGCTTTCGTGCCAGTTTCTCCCACCCAGTGTCCAACATAATGTGGTAAATGCCATAAATGGGGAGGTGCTTTTGCGGTGCAACGTCCCATTGGCGTAGGTCTTTCCGCTTGTAAACGTGAAAGAGCGACTGGCTGATTCGGTGGAGAATATTGGCAGACATAGACTATTGTTTCAAAGATTCGATAAGGCGGTGGAACATTTCCTGTAAGTCGTATTGGGGCGTCCAGCCCAACTGTCGCACCTTGTCGGTAGACAAACGCAGCTTTGTTGTAGGCGAATAGCCCATATTCTCTTTTAGTTCCACCACAACTTTCACACGTGGATTGAACGTTTCGGCAAGGAAAGTTGCCATATCCTTTATGGAAATATAAGTGGTTTCGTTTGCCACGTTGTAGGCTCGCCGTCTTTGCCACGCAGAAGAATGTAGAGCATGGCGGCGATGGCGTCAGTCGTGTAGCAATAGCTTCGGCAGAGTTTGCCCTTTGTGTGCATCACAATATCCTCGCCCTTGATGATGTTGCGGGCAAATTGCGCAAACACACGGGTGTCGTCTTGTGCCACTCCTGCACCGAAAGTCTGTGCCAAGCGTGCTACTTTCACGTGCGTTCCATATTCTTTTGCGTAGTCGTGGCAGAGCGTTTCGGCAGCCCGCTTTGCCATTGGGTAGCTGCTGCGCACCACCATTGGGTCGAGATAGCCCTGTGCTTCTTCGGTAAGTGGCGTGCTGTCGTCGGTAATGGTGCCGTAAACTTCCAACGACGATGCCAACAATACCGATTGGGTGCGGTTCTTGCGTGCGTAGTCGAGTAGGTTTTTCGTGCCGTTAAACACCGTAACCATTGTTTCAACAGGATATTCCACAAAGTATTTTGAAGCTGTAGGACTGGCAAAATGTACGATGAAATCTATCTTTTCGGTAGGTTGGAATGCCTCGTTTGCCGAAAAGTCGTAAGCATAAAACCCTAATGCCACATCTTGTTTGCCAAACATTGCTTCGGCTTTTGCAGTGTTTCTGACTACCGCCAATACACGCAGACCAAGACCCTGCTGGCGATTTAATGCCAACAGACAGCGCACCATACACGCTCCGAGCAGCCCTGTCGCACCTGTTACGGCAACCGTCTTTCCCCGCAGTTCGTCTTTTAAGGCGAAGCGAAGGGCGAATTGCTCTACGTCTTGTTCGAGAATAGCATTCATTTCTATAAGCCAAAGATTTGTTGGTCTTCGTGAACCTTTACCATTGCACGGAATACGAAGAAGTCGGTGGGGGTGGTTATCTTTATGTTTTCCATTGGACCGATAATCGTTCCTAACTTGTAGCCGTAGTGGCTCATCATTGTACACGAGTCGATGAAGTTGTGTCGGTCTTCGTCTATCGCACGGCGGTGGGCTGAAAGAATGTCGGTGAGGTGGAAACTTTGCGGTGCGCGTGCTATCAGAGAGTTGGCACGTGTCGGAATTTCCAAGCTTCCGTCTTCTTGTTTTACGATAAACGTTTCGGTAGCAGGCGCGCAGGTAATGCAAGAACCGCATTCTGCCACCTTGTTTATATTGTCCGTTATGGTTTCTTCGGTTATCAATGGGCGCACGCCGTCGTGAATAAGCACTGTCGCAGCCTCGTCTTTCGCATACGCTTCGGCAGCACACAGACCGTTGTAAATGGAGTCTTGTCCTGTTGCTCCGCCCGAAACAATCTTCACAACCTTGTTTATCTCAAACTTGCGGAGCATCTTTTCAAGGAACGGAATCCACCTTTGATGCACGAAACGACAATGGCGTCAATCTGTGGGTGATTGTCGAAGAGTTCGAGCGTGTAGATGATAATGGGCTTTCCGTTTAGGTCGAGAAACTGTTTGGGGCGCGACTTGGTGTGCATACGTAGTCCCGAACCACCTGCAAAGATAACGGCTATGTTCATTTTTATGCTGTTTTTGGTTTTGTTTCTGTCTTTATCGTGCTTTCTACTCGTCGAAAAACACTACATCAACCTTGTGTCTGTCGCGCTTGTCGCGTGGCGGAAGATTCATAAACTCGCCGTAAGCGATACGGCAAAGTTCCTCTGCGTCGGCTGGTCCTTCAAACGTGTAGCCCTCGAAAACAATGTCTTTGTGGGGCACCATAATGCGCTTGGGGTTTTGTTCGTAGAACCACGCACCGTAAGAGTGCATATACAAGTCTGGATTGCCGAAGATTTTACCAATGAAACGGAACACTGGGAAGACGCCATAGTGCAACACATTGTAGCACGTTTGTGCCATTCGGGGGTATCGCCCTGCCATTTTAAGGTTCACATTCACCGATAGTTTCGCTGCAAAACGTTGCAGCCAAGCTATCATATTGCCCTCGTAAGGGAATATATCGACGTGCAATCCTCGATATTTCTGCGCTTCGTGGATACGTCGGTTCTCGCTTTCGGAGGTTTCGTGGCTGCGGTTTTCGGTTCTTAAATCGCGCAGACAAGCCCACTCTTTATAGAATCCACGGTCGGTAGAGTTGTCTTGCAACACGTAATGGGGGTGAGGGTGCGCCTTGAGATAGTCGCATAGGCGTTTGAAATCCTTCTGGCTTACCACCATATCTATATCGTCGTCCCACGGAATAAAACCTCCGTGGCGCAACGCTCCGAGCACATTTCCACCGTCTAACCTCAGCGGAATGCCTATCTTCTTGGCTGTTTCCTGCAAGTAGATAGCCATATCGAGCATACGCATCTGTGCCCGTCGCAGTACCGAACCGTCAGGGTTGTAGTCCTGACGGAGGGTTTCTTGGGTTTCGCCAGTGTTGAATTGCTTTGTCATTCCAATGCTACATTACGCCCAACCACCGTAAAACGTCGTTCAGGTTGGCTACAACCATCAGCAAAATAAGTATGGTGATGCCCACATATTCGGCACGAATCATAAACTTTTCAGATGGTTTGCGACGTGTGATCATCTCGTATAGCAGGAACATAACGTGTCCGCCGTCGAGTGCGGGGATAGGAAGAATGTTCATAAAGGCAAGAATGATGCTCAGGAAAGCAGTCATATTCCAGAACATATACCAGTCCCAGTAAGGTGGGAACATCTTTCCGATTGCGCCAAAGCCTCCCAAGCTCTTTGCACCATCGGCAGAAGCAAGGTACTTGAAGTTGCCTACGTAGCCGCGAAGAATGTTCACGCCATACTTCACACCTGCTGGGAAACTTGCGAAGAACGAATATTTCTCTTGCGTGGGCTTGTAGTATGAGAGCACAGAACTTTCTATTGCGCCCATTTTAAACTCTGGATTGAGTTGTATTTTTATAGTGTCGAGCTTGTTGGAACCACTCCGTTGCACGGTAAGCACTACGTTTCGAAGCGCCAAAGAGTCTTTGTGAGTGTTCTTAACAGCTGCAACATCGTGCAAGACTCTATTTGGTAATGGAAATCAGACCAGGTATTAACGGTTTTTCCATTGATGGACTTCAGCAAATCGCTCTGCCTTTATGCCTGCTTTCATTGCAGGGGTGTTGGCTGCAACGCTGTCAATGCGCGCTGGAATGTAAGGTTCGGCAAGAGAGGACGCTCTTTAAACATGGAAAGCATGTCTAAATCGCCTGGCATTTCGATACGTGTTTTCTTGCCATTGCGCAGCACTTCCACGTATTTGGATTGTGCAATCTGGCGGAAGAAGTCGCCATTTACGTTGGCAAATTCGCGGAAAGCCCCCTTGTCGGTGCCCAACATAACGTCCTTATCCTTGAAACCGAGTGCTTTTTGCCTGCTCATTGAACTGCATACCCATACTCATGTCCGACACCTTGAAGTAGGTTTCGCCCCATGTAAACATTATCATGGAGTAGATAAACAATGCCAAGAGGAAGTTTACGAGTACACCGCCAATCATAATGAGCAAGCGTTGCCATGCGGGTTTCACTCTAAATTCCCACGGTTGTGGTGCTTTCTCCATTTGTTTCGTATCGAAACTCTCGTCAATCATACCTGAAATCTTGCAGTAACCGCCGAGTGGGAGCCACCCCATGCCGTATGTCGTATCGTCATTCTTGGGTTTCCACTTGAACAACATACCGTTCCATTTGCCGATAGCCATATCAAAGAATACAAAAAAACTTCTCTACGCGAACGCCAAATAGCTTTGCGAAGAACATGTGCCCGCCTTCGTGGAGAAGAACAAGCAGCGAGATTGCCATTATAAATTGAAGCAATCGGATAAGAAAATGATTCCATTCGTTACTTTTATAATCTGTTTTTTTATTTCTATTTTCTTTCTTTTTATTCTCTTAATTGCCCATTAGTTCACTTGCTATCCTGCGTGCTTCGGCATCGGTTTGCAAATAAACGTCGAGCGAAGGCGTCACATCGAATGCCACTTTCTGCATCGTTTCGTCGATGATTTCGCCCATTTTAAGGAACGAGCATTGCCCTTTGCGGAACCCCTCGTTTACTATTTCGTTGGCTGCATTGAGGATACAGGGCATGTTACCGCCTTTTTCGATAGCTTCATACGCCATTGCGAGACAGCGGAACTTCTCCATATCAGGCTCAAAGAACTCCAACGGCTGGCTGAACAAGTCCAATCGGTCGCCTTTCAGCGTAAGTCTGTCGGGGAAGGAGAAGGCGTATTGTATTGGCAAACGCATATCGGGAACTCCCAATTGTGCCTTTACGCTGCCATCGACAAACTGTACTGCACTGTGAATGATGGACTGCGGGTGTACCAAAACTTGTATCTTGTCGGCAGGAACACCAAACAACCACTTGGCTTCTATTACCTCAAAGCCTTTGTTCATAAGCGAAGCGGAGTCTATTGTAATCTTTGCTCCCATGTCCCAAGTAGGGTGTTTCAGTGCATCAGCAGCTGTAACGGTCTTCAACTTGTCGGCATCGAAAAGACGGAAAGGTCCTCCCGAGCAGGTCAGCAATATCTTTTCTATCTCATTATTATCCTCTCCCACCAAGCTTTGGAATATTGCGCTGTGTTCACTATCTACTGGAAGGATAGGCGTATGGTATTCGGTTGCCAGCCTGCAAATCAATTCTCCTGCCACGACAAGTGTTTCTTTGTTTGCCAAACAAATTCTTTTGCGTGCCTTAATGGCGTGTATGGTAGGCTCAAGACCCGAAAAATCCCACCATAGCAGTAAGCACCATATTGATAGGTTCGGCTTCAACAATCTGCTTTTAACGCTCTTTGCCAGCATAAACCTTTTATGTCGGGTTGGTCGGAAAGCTCCTTTTGCAATGCTGTGTAGTGGTTTTCGTTTGCGATTACCACTGCTGCAGGATGGAATTTACGTGCCTGTGCAGCCAGTTTCTGCCATTGGTTGTTGGCTGTCAGGGCATAAACCTCGTATAAATCGGCGTGTTGCTCTATCACATCAAGGGCTTGTGTGCCGATGCTTCCCGTTGAACCAAGAATACATATTTGTTGTTTCATTTTTCTAAACTAAAGCTCTAAAAGTCCGTCAGGTATTTCTACTTCTATCGTTCGCTGTGCCTTGTCTATTCCTTTTATAAGGTTTTCGTTGGCAGGTATAAGGCGTTCGCCACCTGTTTCGGTCTTTATTTCAAACAGCAGGTTGATGGTTGAATCATCTACTGACACGATTTCGCCCACCATCTTGCCTGTTTTGCTGTTTAATAACTTAAATCCAATGATTTGTGCCCACGACAATTCGTCCTTGCCTTCTTCGGCAATGGCACGTGGGAAGTACACTTCCGTACCTGTAAGTTCGCGTGCCCGCTCTTCGGTATCGATGTCGCAAAACTTCATCAGTGCCACTTCGTCAGAGCGAAATCTGTACTCTTCCATAAAGAAAGGCACTAAAATGCCCTCCATATTGAGCACTAAATAGTCGGCATTGCATTGGTCGAACACGTCATCAGTGAAGCGAAACAGTATCTCTCCCTTTACTCCGTGTGGCTTTCCAAGCACACCTATCTTATATACTTCCTCTCGTTTTATCATCTGCAGGCTTCTTTAGCAAATGTCTACACGCCGTATCTTCGCACCGAGTGCATTGAGCCGTTCCTCAATATTTTCGTAGCCACGGTCTATTTGCGATATATTGTCAATGCGACTGATGCCTTGTGCCGACATGGCAGCGATGAGCAGGGCGATACCCGCACGAATATCGGGGCTCGACATTCTGCCTCCTCTCAACGCATGACAGTTGTTGTTTCCTACCACTACCGCACGATGTGGGTCGCAAAGAATGATTTGTGCGCCCATGTCGATGAGCTTATCGACAAAGAACAATCGGCTTTCGAACATCTTCTGGTGGAAGAGTACGCTGCCCTGTGCTTGTGTTGCGACTACGAGCAACACCGAAATAAGGTCGGGTGTTACGCCCGGCCACGGTGCATCGGCAATGGTCATAATGGTTCCATCAATAAATGAATCAATCTCATAGTGTTCTTGTCGTGGAATAAAAAGGTCGTCGCCCTCCTCTTCAATCTGCACGCCAAGTCGTCGGAACGTGTCGGGAATGATGCCAAGATTCTTTATCGACACATCTTTAATTCTGATGCCGTCGCCTATCATAGCTGCCATACCGATGAACGAACCTACTTCTATCATGTCGGGAAGTATGCGGTGTTGTGTTCCTTCCAGCGTTTTCACACCCTCAATGGTAAGCAGATTGCTGCCAATGCCGCTGATTTTCGCGCCCATGGCGTTGAGCATGCTGCACAGTTGTTGCAAGTAAGGCTCGCAAGCAGCATTGTATATCGTGGTAATACCCTCTGCCAAGACGGCTGCCATAACGATATTGGCAGTGCCCGTAACCGATGCTTCGTCTAAAAGCATATAGGTTCCGACAAGCTTTTCGGCTTTCAGTTCGTACACGTTGCGTTCTTCTCTGTGTTCAAAGTGTGCTCCAAGGTTTTTAAAACCAAGGAAGTGGGTGTCTAAACGGCGACGCCCAATCTTATCGCCCTCAGGTTTTGGCTATCGTTGCCTTGCCAAATCTGCCTAATAAAGGACCGTAAAGCAATACGCTACCGCGCAAAGACGAGCATTTTTTTCGACAAATTCACACTCTCCAAATAGTCTAAATTCACCTCGTCGGCACAGAAAGAGTATTTGTTTTCGCTCAGTTTTGTAACCTTTACGCCAATGTCTGTGAGCAGTTTTATAAGGTTGTTTACGTCCAAGATATTTGGAATGTTGTCGATAACAACTTCTTCGGTGGTCAGCAATGTTGCGCTAATCACCTGTAAAGCCTCGTTCTTAGCCCCTTGAGGCACGATAGAACCCGACAGACGGTGTCCGCCTTCAATGAGAAAAACACTCCATAGGCTTATCTTCTTTCTTTATTGTTGCGTACAGGTTGCAACTCTTTTGGGTTTATCTTGTCGAATTTGAAGACGTCCAAGTCCAACTGCACGGCACCATCGGTGAAGCGTGCGAGGTCGGAAGCCACTTTCTCGTCGTCGGAAGAACCGTGCCCCCATTGTATCAGACAGCGTTTCATCTGGTTGGCAACCAATCTAACAAGCTCTTCCTTCTCGTTGCCTTCCTCCATTGTCTTTAGCTGTTCGAACAGTTCGAACATCATTTTTCCATAATGGCGTACAGGTATTTTCGACATTGGATAGCCCATAGGCTCTGGCTTCGTTGCTATTTTCAATGCCTGCGAAACATCGTACGGATAGTCAATATCCAACTTGAAGTCTGCCATAATGGCTAAATGGTCCCACAGTTTCTGCTCGTGGTCGGCACTTTTCCCTGCCTTTGTGGGTTCATTCTGTCCATAATCGAAACAATGGTTTCGGCACATTGCTGTCGTTCTTCCTTTGTTGGCAGTTCCACGCAATAGCTCACCATGTTCTGTATTTCACGCCCGTATTCAGGCAACAATAGCTTTTCGCGCTGAGTGTTGTAGTCCAATCCGTCTATCTTCATTCAACTATTCCTTTTATTCTGTTTCGTTTCTTTTGTTTGTTTTTGCCTTGTCTTACAGCAAGGGTTTTGGCTTGCTTTTGCACGAAGTCCTTTTAGATACATCGGCACGAAAGTACGCCACATCTTCGTATTGTTCCAATGCAATGCGCTTTTCAGCCAGCGGCAGCATGTTCTTTGCCAGCGGTTCGATGCCTTTTATCAGGTGTGCATTGGGGTGATTGATGGCTTCCATACACTTTTCAGCACCGTTGCCAAAGAAGTAGACAGGACCTTTGTCGAGATATTCCTTGTAGGTGTTCTCGTCTCACAACATCGGCTTGGATAGGGGCGAATTTCGTGCAAGGCACGGTCGAACACCTGCGCATACACCTCCATGCGGCGTGCATCAATCATCGGAACAAGCAATGCGTTGTCCTCAATCTCGTCGTGGTGCAACAGCACTGGCACGCAAAGCAGTTCGAGCGTAGGCACTGCAATCAGCTTGATGTCGGCACCGTAGCAGATGCCCTTTGCCATCGATGTCCTATGCGAAGCCCCGTGTAAGAGCCAGGCCCACTGCTGACCGCAACAGCATCAACGGGAATGGCGTGGCTGTCGGCAAACGACAGGGCTTCATCAACAAACTTTCCCAACTGCTCACCGTGGTTAGGACCGCCATGGTCTTCCTGTGTGAAGATGCAAGCACCGTCTTCGCTCAATGCCACGGAGCACACGTTGGTGCTGGTTTCTATGTTTAATATACACGACATCTTTTATTTTACTTTTGCTTTCTGTCTATACAACTTGCAAAGATACTATTAAATTTTTGAATAATTCTCCTTTATCGTATTGAAAATACATTAAATCCATCAAGGCAGAACAAAAACTTTGATGAAGCAAAGCACATAGTTTTACCAATAATCTGCGTAAAATAGTCATCTTCTACGGTGCAAGTAATTTGCCTTTGTGTAAAGAATGCAATCGCAACAGTTTTAATTCATCTTCAATGCACTAAGGTTATACTATTACATAATGTGTCATTGGCTTATAAAGAGAGATTTCAGTAGATAGTAAAGATAATGTGTTAAATAATTTAAAAATATAGGTATGAAAATTTGTTACCCTATAAAAACATTTCCTATTTTTGCAGAGGAAGAAAACGCAAATATAATGCTTTGTGTAAGCCAAATGGCTTTTGCAAGTTTATTAATGATGAAAAAAATCCATATAAAAAAATATTGTATTACTTAAACATTTAAATTATGAAGAAACTATTACTTGCTCTCGTAGCAATTTTTGGCGTTAGTGCACAAGCACAAGACACTCCTGACATGATTAAAGATCAGCCGGCTGGTACTGTAACAACCTACAAACGTGTTAGCGGTAAGATGTTTGCTTACCAAAAAGGTGAGGACGGTAAGCAGAAGTTATCTCTCTTTTCACTTGAAAAATTGGCTGAAAACGGTCAGCCAGCAGGCGATTTGACTATGGTTACAGCTGCTGATGGCAAGACTGTTTATCTGAAGAACGCACTTTCTTTCGGTACTTATCTTGATGGTGATCCATTCAGCTTTGGATAAAAAAGGTACAAAGGAAGGCAACGTTATTACTATTCCTGCAGGTCAGTTCGTTTTCTATAACACTTTCGATGATGGCTCTTCAGCAGGTGTCCAAGTAGGTTATATGGAGCTTAAAGACCAGAAGTTAGTACCTACAGACGACCCTATTAAGTTCTATATCGATGGTGTTTCACTTAAGCTTGGTGAGACTGTTCTGGAAGGTCAGACTGCAGACGACATGAAAATAAAGATGTTGGCTGGCTATTGGAGCGACGACAAGGCTCTCTTCTGTGGCGACGTTGAGACAGTATTTACTACTGATCCTAATGGTATCGAGACCGTTGCAACAGGTGCAAACAAGCAGATTGTAGGCGAAACATACTTCGACCTCTCTGGTCGCAAGCTTTCTAAGGCTGGCAAGGGCGTAGCTATCAAGAACGTTAAGTTCGCTGACGGCACAACAAAATCAGTAAAAGTTGTTGATAACAAGTAATTTTTATCAAGCTGAAATAAAGTTTAAATAAACAAGATAAGAGGGTACTTTCTCACATGAAGTTACCCTCTTTTTTATTCTGTGCTGTTTGAACGAAATAGAATCTATGTGTTAAATAATACAAATAATAGTATGGAAGTTTGCTTTTATGGAAAAATATTATTTAAATTTGAAGATGTAGAAAAAGTAAATATGCAGACTTCGTGTGTTTCATTCTTTTCTGACAGCGAGCAACAGATTATCAAGTGGGACAATCCCATAAGAATATTGTATTACTTAAACATTTTTAGATTATGAAAAAATTATTACTCTTTGCTCTCGTAGCATTCTTTGGTGTCAGTGCACAAGCACAAAATAAACCTACCGTTATTACCGAAAAGCCAGCTGGTACTGAAACTGTTTACAAGCGTGTCAGTGGCAAAATGTTTTTTATTAGAAACCAGAAGATATCCATTGCTGACCTTGCAAAGTTAGCGGAAAATGGTCAGGGTGCCGGCGATTTGACAGTTGTTGCTGATGCTGATGGCAAGACTGTTTATCTGAAATATGTGCTTTCTTTATGCATCATTTATAAAGGACGACCAAGCTGGTGGCTGGGTGAAAGGTACTAAAGTAGGAAATGTAATCACTGTTCCAGCAGGGCAATACCTTCTGTATGGCAAGTTCGATGATGGTGAATATGGCATTCAAGTAGGTTACATGAACTATAAAGACGGTAAGTTTGAAGTATCAAAAGATGATATTACGTTCACCATTGACGGCAATACGGCTGTACTTAACGGCACAATTATGAAAGGAGAGTCTCAAGAAGATTTCCAATTGAGAATATTAGGCGGCTATTGGAGTGATAACAATGAATTCTTCTGTGGCGATGTTGAAACAGTATTCTCTCTACCGATCCTAATGGTATCGAGACTGTTGCAACAGATGCAAACAAGCAGATTGTAGGCGAAACATACTTCGACCTCTCTGGTCGCAAGCTTTCTAAGGCTGGCAAGGGCGTAGCTATCAAGAGCATTAAGTTTGCTGACGGCACAACAAAGTCTGTAAAGTACATCGGTAAGTAATTAGCGATAGCATATACAGCAAATAGAAAAATACAATTAGGGGCAGCTCCTTTATGTGGGGCTGCCCCTGCTTTTTGTGTACAATTCCCTTCTGTTTGCCGAGGCTGAGACTACGACAATGTATCTTTCGTATAATTGGGAAAAGGGTAAAAAGTTTTCATAAACGCAGATGTTGTATAACTCTTTACTGTCAGTACTTTATAATGCCTATTGTTTTGCGTTCCAAAAGCATAAGTTTTACTGGTCAAGACAGGCTCTTTTGCATCGCAAAACAGCTGTTATTGCAATACCAAAACGCAGTTATCGCTTTTTAACAGAATTATTTTTACAATACCAAAACGAAATCCTGCCATCGCACTATTTGCATGCGGTAGCTGCATTCGTGGGATTAACCTCTGTGTCGCGTGCAGATTTGTCGCTGTTTCATCAGGCGAACTTACCTTAAAAAAGCATCTGCGGGATTGCCTGTTTAGGGACAATCCCGCAGATGTTTTTGTTATATCAAGTTCTGACCAAACAGTAACAATCGAGCGAAAAGTTGTTTCTTAAAAATTCCAATACCATTGCTTGGCGTGCACTTAGTGGCACATCGGCTGTGAGCGGAATGGTTCTGCCAGTAGTAATGTCGCGCGCAGTAACATGGTTGCCAATGATTTCTGCGTAGCGTTTCACTTCTAACTTGCCTGCTGCGTTGCGACCATTGATAACGGTCATTACGTTTTTGCCGTTGTATTGGCGTGCTACGACATAGACTCCGTGCCACGGAATGAACTGGGTTTGTTTGCCGTGCGCAATAACATCGTTACCTTTGCGCCAGTGAAGCAGGCGAGCTGTCCAGTCGAACATGGCATTTTCTGCTGCAGTACGCCCCTCTCGTGTGAATTTATTGGCTGTATCGCCTGCGAAACCACCTGGGAAGTCTTTGCGGACATTGCCGTCGGCAACTTCTTTCGTGCCGTTCATCAGGATTTCAGTACCATAATAAAGTTGTGGAATGCGGTTCAATGTGAGCAATAGGGCATAGGCTTGCTTCAGTGCCAAGGTGTCTTTGCCATTGCCAAGAAAGCGGTCGGTGTCGTGGTTTTCTATGAAAGCCATTACGCTTGAGGGGTTTTCATAGAGGTAATCGTAGCACAGCGAATTGTAGATGCGGTTAAATCCCTTCCACCAATCGTCGGTTTCCTCGTTCTTCGCCATAGAAAGTCGGTCGAAGAAAGCAAAGTCCATAACGGTCTTCAGGTAGCTGTTCTCTTCCGAGAGTTTACTGTCCTTCTGCCATGCTGCCGTATAGGCAGGCTCTGTTACCCACGTTTCGCCCACAGTATTGAAGTTTGGATATTCCATATCAATGCGTTTCATCCACGTTGCCATTGCTTTTCGGTCGGCATAGGGGTAGGTGTCCATTCGAATGCCGTCTATTCCGACAGTTTCTATCCACCATATTGAGTTTTGAACGAGGTACTGCATCACGTGCGGATTGCGATGATTGAGGTCGGGCATCGAACTTACGAACCAGCCGTCTACCGTTTCTGCCATATCTACCTTACTGGCATAGGGGTCGAGTACGGGTGTCAGCTTGTACGAAGTCTGCAGCCCATAGTTAGGATTGTTGAACCAATCCTTTGCCGGAACGTCCCTGTTCCACACGTGATAGTCGCCGCAATGGTTGAAAATCATATCCATTACCACTTTCAAACCGCGTTTGTGGCATGCATCTGTCAGTGATTTGTAGTCGCCATTTGTACCAAAACGCGGGTCTACGCGGTAGTAGTCGGTTGTAGCATAGCCGTGGTAGGTGCTGAATTTGCCGCCATCGGCAGGGCGGTCGTTCTCTAAGACGGGCGTGAACCAAAGGGCAGTAACGCCCAAATCAGTGAAATAGTCGAGGTGTTGCATAATGCCGGCAATGTCGCCGCCGTGTCTCAGGCTTGGTTCGTTGCGGTTGCAGAGCTGGTCTTGCATACCTTTTACAATGTCGTTCTTTGGATTGCCGTTGGCAAAGCGGTCGGGCATAAGCATATAAAGCACGTCTGAATTGTCGAAACCCTTGCGTTCTTCGCCGCTCATAGTGCGTTCGAGCAAGGCATATTTCACCGTTGTCTTTTGCTTTCCGAGCCTGAAGTTTATATTCATTGTGCCTGCCTGCGCATCTTTCAGGTTAAGATAGATGAGCAGATAGTTGGGCGAATCGAGTTGGACGAGCGAGTCGATGCGTGCATTGGGATAGTCTATCGTTACTTCGGCATTGCGTATATTGTCGCCATAAGCCATTAATTGCAACGACGCATCTTTCATTCCTACAAACCAATTTGTGGGTTCGAGCTTCTTTATTTCTATCTTTGCACCGACACTGACCGTCAGAAGACAGAGCGAGAGCAACAGAGTTAATCGTTTCATTTCTATTGTTTAATCGTGTAAGATAAGTGCGGTCTGTGCATCAATCATAACTTCTCCGCCTTCCATTTCGCCAATTCCAGCTTCGTTGATGACACCATTATTGGCTACGATGGTATATTTTCCTTTTGGAATATTGACGCTTTGAAGGTTTGTATTGCCGTTCAGTACCACGTAGATGTTGTTCCATTTGTCGCCACCCGCATGGTTTTTCAGTCGGAAAGCTACGAGGCAATCTTGCTGTGTTGGCAGGAATTCGAGATGTTTGCGCACTAACTCGGCACTGCCAAGACGGAATGCCGGGTGTGATTTGCGCATCTGAATGAGCCCTTTGTAGTAAGCAAAGACTTGCGGATACTTCTTCAGGTTGTTCCAGTCAAGGTGGTTTATCTCGTCAGGCGAGTTGAATGAGTTGTGCACACCTTTCTTATCGCGCAGCATTTCTTCGCCGGAGAGCATGAAAGGAATACCTTGCGAGGTGAAGACAACTGTCTGTGCGAGTTGATCTAAGCGTATGACCTCTTCCATATCGTAAGCAGCTTCAGGGATAGAAGCCTTCAATCGGTCAACCAGACACATATCGTCGTGGCAGCTGACATACGCAATCATCTGCGTTGGCTCGTTCGCCCACGGCTCTTTGGTATAGTTCACCTTTGTATAATCTACCTGTGGGTGGGCTATCATACCTGCAATGCCGGCTTTAATGCTTTCCTCGAATCCTGCAATACCGCCGAGAAAAGACGCTTGCTTTTCGTCGGAGAACGGACCGCGGAGGGCATCGCGTATCTCGTCAGAGAACGCTGCGATGCCCGGCATCTGCTTTATGTGGGCTTTGAGGGCAAGTTTTTCGGTGGGGTAGGCGCAGGTTCCGGCAGTCCAACCCTCGCCGTAGATGAAGATATTGGGGTCGATTGACGATAGTTCCTTGCGGATAAGATTCATCGTTTCTATATCGTGTATGCCCATAAGGTCTACCCGGAAACCGTCGATATGGTATTCGTCAGCCCAGTATTTCATACTTTCGAGCATGAACTGGCGCATCAGAGGCTTTTCAGAAGCGGTCTCGTTGCCACAGCCGGAACCGTTGCTTGGCTTGCCGTCGGCAGTGTAACGGTAGTAAGCCATAGGGAAAGTGCGGTCGAAATTGCTCCTTTGATGTCGAAAGTATGGTTGTAAACCACGTCGAGAATAACGCGAATGCCTGCTTTGTGCAAGGCTTGTACCATTTGTTTGAACTCAAGAATGCGGCGGGTAGGCTGCTCTGCATCGAACGAATAACTGCCTTCCGGCACGTTATAGTTTTGTGGATCGTAGCCCCAATTGTACTGTGGGGTAGTCGTGTTGGCTTCGTCTATCGAAGCAAAGTCGAACGATGGCAGAATGTGAACGGCGTTTATACCTAACTCTTTCAGATGTCTAATCGCCTTTTGCTCGGTCAATGCAAGGAATTTACCCTTGTTTACGAGTCCTGAAGAAGGGTCTATTGAGAAGTCTCGGTGGTGCATTTCGTAGATAATCAGGTCGGCTGGACTCTTCAAAGCCAAGCGATGGTCGCTGTTCCAGCCACTTGGATTGGTTGTTTGCATATCAATGATTGCACCACGATGCCCGTTTATGCCAACAGCCTTGGCAAAAACGCCCGGCGTTTCGCCTCGTCCGATGTCGAAAGTGTAGAACTTTCCCTTCAAATCACCGCTGACAGTAGCTTCCCAAACATTCTCTGCTGTTTGCTTCATCTTTATCTTTTTTATTGCATTGCCGCCCCTTCCGGCTTCGTATATGCGCAGTGTGGGCTTCTTTGGAGCATTCAGTTTGAACGTAGTCTGCCTCGGTGAGTAGCTAACTTCGTTGAAAACGTTTTGCGCTTGTGCTGTCAGCGTGAACAGAAAAGTTGCCATTAGCGTGATAATGCCGTATTTTAGTTTCATGTTAGTTATACTTTTGTTTTGTTAAGTTCCCAATATCGTTCCTTCTAAAAATCTGTCTGGCTCACCTTTGTTAATTGTTCGGCATGCTCTTCGCCATTCCAACGTGCCTCCAAAGAGATGGCAAAGCCACCTTGCACGCAAAAACGGCATTAAACTCAACAATTCCAACGTACCTCTAAAGAGATGGCAAAGCCACCGCCGGGTGCCATTGTCAGCTTCAATACATCGCCTTTCTTCACCTTCTTATGGGTGATTTTGTATGCTTTCGGATTGTTCTTGTAGTCCGCATTCTTTGCATCTGCATAGATAGTACAGTCATATATGTAATCCTTATCGAGGAAATCGAGTTTCAAAACACTCTTGTGTCCGTTCTCATCGCACTTTCCTCCGATGTACCAATCGTTTGAATTCTTGTCCTGACGGGCAACGGTGATGTAGTCAGCAGGCTCTGCTTCTAAGTAAATACTCCTGCTCCAGTCGCACGGAACGTCTTTTATGAATTGGAAAGCATCGTTGTATTTCTTGTAGTTTTCGGGCAAGTCGGCTACCATTTGTAGCGGGCTGTACATCGTTAAGTACAGTGCGAGCTGTCCAACGAGTGTAGTATGCACGTAGTTTTGGTTGTTGCTCCATGTCTTTAGCTGCGTTTCAAGAATGCCGGGAGTATAGTCCATCGGTCCTCCTTGCAGGCGTGTGAAGGGCAAAATAACCGTGTGGTCGGGGCGGCTGCCGCCAAATGCCTCGTATTCTGTGCCGCGTGCACTTTCGTTACCTACCATGTTAGGATATGTACGGCACAGTCCTGTCGGACGAACTGCCTCGTGTGCATTCACCATAATGTGGTGTTTGGCAGCTTCTTCCACCACATGCATGTAGTGATTGTTCGTTGATTGCGAGAAATGATGGTCGCCTCGCGGAATAATATCACCCACGTAACCAGTCTTTACAGCATCGTAGCCATACTTGTTCATGAGGTTAAAGGCAGCTTCGAGGTGCCTTTCGTAGTTCTGAGTGCTGGAAGAAGTCTCGTGATGCATCATTAACTTCACCCCTTTTTCGTGCGCATACTTGTTCAGATAGTCTATATCGAAGTCTGGGTAAGGCGTTACGAAGTCGAAAACGTAGTCCTTTGAATGTCCGAACCAGTCTTCCCAACCTATGTTCCAACCTTCAACGAGCACTTGGTCGATGCCATTTTCGGCTGCAAAGTCGATGTATTTCTTCACGTTTGCAGTTGTTGCGCCGTGCTTTCCGTTTGGTTTAGCCTTGTTGTAGTCGGTTATTCCAAGCTGGACAGAGGGGAATTCGTCTGTGTAATTCCAGCTGCTCTTGCCCACAATCATCTCCCACCATACGCCAACATACTTGGTTGGGTGAATCCAGCTGGTGTCTTTTATCTTGCAAGGCTCGTTCAAATTCAGGATTAAATGGCTCGAAAGCATGTTGCGGGCATCGTCGCTGACGAGTATTGTGCGCCAAGGCGTGTTGCAAGGAGTCTGCATATATCCTTTCAAACCAGTGGCATCGGGTGTCAGCCAGCTTTCAAAGACCATGTTTTTATCGTCCAAATTCAAGTGCATTGTAGGATAATTGATGCAAGCTGCTTCGTGTATGTTGATGTAAAGACCATCGTTTGACTTCATCTGCAAGGCTGTCTGGACGCCAGTTTCGAGAAAACAGCCACAGAAGAGTTGCCCCAGTTCACGGCATCGTGGGAAGCGACTGCGTATTTCCGACAGCCTGCTCTCCTGTGTTTCCTGCTCTTGCGTGTCGTAATCGCCCGGAATCCACCACGCTTTGTGGTCGCCTGCCATGGCAAACTGCGTGTGTTCTTCTTTTATAACAAAGTAATTAAGATCCTTTTGCTGCGGAAACTCGTAGCGAAAGCCCACCCCGTCGTCGTAAATACGGAAGCGAATCTTTATATTGCGGTTGCTTTTTCGCTTGCCATAGCGATACTGCCATCTCGTTATAGTGGTTGCGTATCTCATCGGTTTCGCCCCAAACGGGCTTCCAAGTGTCGTCGTGCGATGTCTTTATGGTCTGCGTTAGCTCGAAACCGTCCATCAAATTAGTTTCTTCCATACCCTTGCTGGCGTGTTTGCTCTTTGCCAACTCTAAGCCAAGAAACGACTTTTTAATAACATCTTTCGTGCCATACTGCACCGTGTAGTAAGGTCTGCCGTTGTCAATACCGAACCTTACCACCACTTTACCATTAGGGTGAAGCTGCCGTTTCCCACTTGTCGCTGTTGTCTTTCGGGCTTCCTTGTGCCATTGCCATAACGGAACAAAACAGCAATACAATCAATACCTTGAATCTATTCATACCTGCTTTTTTATTATCCTTATAAATACGAGCAGTGGGACGCAGTAAAAATACGTCCCATTGCCTTAGTTCTTTTTATCTTCCTGACCTGACAATCAGTTCTGTTATCGTCTTGTTGAAGTCTTCGTTCTTCATTAATTGTTCTATGCTGACGTGCATTCGGTATCGCCAATAGTGCTTCGGATTGGCAGGAATGTTGATGCGTTCGGCGTTGGCATCAGTCAGTCGGAGGTGTTCATCAATGCTTGTCCAGTCCTGAAAACTTAGGATACAAAGCATACTTGGCGATGTTAAGTGTCGTTCTACAATATCTTTTGCCAACCAGCCCGGCATCGGATGCGGTGCAGGACCGCCTTGATGCAACATCGTATTGTAGTATTCCTGCGCCCTGTTCCAGTCTTCGTCCCACCATTGGCGTAGTGTTGGCATGTCGTGAGTAGATATTGTGCATACGCTACGATAGGGATTAGAACCCAAATGTCCGAATCGCACTTTCGGATCTTTCGGCATTGACTGTATTTCGAGGCTTAAAATGCGTAGCTCGTCCATCACCCAAGCCACACAGTCGGGTACCATTCCCAAGTCTTCAGCACACACGAGCATGCGTGTAGCGTTCACTAACTTCGGCAATTTCTTCATTGCCTCCTGATACCAGTACTGGTTGTTGCGGCGATAGAAGTAGTCATTGTAAAGCGTATTGAAGGCATTCTTGTCGCAATCGTACAGACTTTCATAGATGAAATCCATCTGTACGCTGATGCGTGGGTGGAATTTGTTCGGGTCTTTATGGTCGCGAACAAAGAGTACATCGCTGATTAAGGCATACAAACCATCGCGAATCCAGATATCTTTGTCGGTCTCTTTGCCTTCAAAAAGCGGCTTCCACCTTGCGCTGTGTATCATATTCAGGGCGCATCTTTGTATCGGTTGCCCCACGTCTTTTCTATGTATTTCTCTCGCACTTCGTTGGCATGCTCGCGGAAAATACGGTCTAATACCCAGTCGGTAATGAACGGTTCGGTGAACAATTCCTCTTGCCAGTGCAGTCCGTAGCCCTCCACTTCTTCGCGGCTCATGCCCAATGCAGGTGCAAACTGTCCCAAAAGACCGTGCACTGCATTTGCGGGATTTCCCAAATGCGGAAGAAACCCAACACGTGGTCTATGCGATAGGCATCGAAAATAGTTCGCCATGTTCTGGAAACGACGTATCCACCACTGGCAGCCATCGGCTATCATGGCGTCCCAATTGTAGGTTGGAAAGCCCCAGTTCTGTCCGTTTGCCGAGAACCCATCGGGCGGTGCGCCTGCCTGACCGTTCAGATTGAAGTAGCGTGGCTCTGTCCATACGTCGCAACCGTTACGGTTTACGCCGATAGGAATGTCGCCTTTCAGGATAACGTGCTTTGCAACGGCATATTCGTGTACAGCTTTGAGCTGACTGCTCAATATGAATTGCATGTAATAATAGAACTCCACGTCCTTGTAAGCCTTGTTACTGCTGGTTGAAAGCAACTTCCTTTCCGTTTCGTCCCATTGGTTATGGTCGGGCCATTTGGCAAATTCAGCAGTACCGTACTTATCGCGCAACATACTATATTGTGCGTAAGGAACCAGCCAACTCTCGTTTTCAGCAAAGAATTTCTTAAACTCTTTGCTGTTGATAGTGGTTTTTCCTTCCTGCTTGTATATAAGTTTCAGATACTCTTCTTTAAGTTCGTTCACACGTTCGTAGTCTATTTGCGGCAGCGCATTCAGCTTTTTACGTTCCTTTTCGAAGCGTTCGCGTTGCGTTTTGTCCTTCAATGCTGGCAGACCGTTAAGGTTTACATACTGTGGGTGCAGTGCAAAGATAGAGATACAGCTGTAAGGGTAAGAGTCTGTCCACGTGTGTGTGATGGTTGTATCGTTGATTGGCAGGATTTGAAGTACCTTTTGTTGAGTTGAACTTACCCAATTAATCATCTTCTTCAGGTCGCCAAAGTCGCCCACACCGAAGCTACTGTCGGAACGCAACGAGAACAATGGCACAAGCGTACCAGCTACACGCATTGCAGGCAAGGTGAAATAGGCTTCGCTTAGCTCGTAAATTATAGCGTCGCCCTCTTCCATTGCGGGCAAATCTATGGTACGATTGTAGCAATTCTCCCACATTGGAGAGTATTCTTTGTCGGGATTTACGATGATGAACTTGAACTCTAACCTGTTGCTTGCCAATCGGCTTACATCGAAACAGACAGCCCACTCGTTGGTAGAAACCTGCGTCATCTTCACCGCTTTCTTCTCTTTCCACGAGCCCATTAGTGGGTCGGCACCAATCAGACAGAGCCTGTCGCCTGCATCAAGTTGTGGAGCGCGCACTTTTAAGCATACAGATTTGCTGAACTTTTCTAACTTTAAGTTCTCTATTTTCGCGCCTACTATGCAGTCGGTAACTGCTGAAGAATACAGGAAAGCATTGTCAGGAATTTCGCGCCAGTGGTCGAATACCTTGTAATTCAGTGCCTGCGACGAGTTGAACATCACTCTATGGGGCGCAACGCTCCAGCCACGACGTTCCTCGTGGTCGCCAACGTGCACACTATAAAAATAGTCTATCACCGTGCCGGGCTTTATATCTCTGTTGATTTCTACTGTCCAAAGAAAGCCGTCGTGTGTGTGCATTCTGTACTGGCACACCGAATTGGCTCCCGACTCCTTGCCGTTTACGATATTAAGGACAAGTTCCTGTCCGTAATATGTCTTGTATTCTATGCTAAATTGTAAGTTCATATAGTTGTTAGTTATATGGCTCAAAGGTAATAATAATAAAATGAACTCACAAAACCTTTTTGCGCGTTTTTGATTAATATCATGCAAACGTTTGCAAATATATTTTGCCTAATGTATAATACAGAATAGAATAACGATACACAGGTTTTTACAGGTTCTTCCGTTATTTTTGTATACCTGTCCCTTATGAGTTGCAAACTCATCAATGGAGATACATCTTAGCGTAGAAAGGTCCGGGGTGGAGTATTTGACTGTAGAAACTTCATCTGTATATTACGTACTACCTCCTAAGATACCTGAAGGAACCATGATATATCTTGAATCGTAACAAAGCGAGACTGGGCAAGCACCATGTTTGCAAAGGCTATTGTGTGTCGACGTTTTCCTTTCGTAAAGTCGATGTTTTCTTGCTTAATACAGCCACAGTCGTGACATTGAATACGATGTACACATGTCCAGATAGGTCCTTGCTCAGACCTATCGGAACACTTACAAAGCGACGAATATAACTGCCGTTACGAATAATATTATAACTTCCACATGCACGACAACAAAGTTTTTCCTTTGGAGTTTTGGTTTCTAAAACTAAGTTATTACCTTCGTAGCGCAGATCCTGACATTCTTGTTGGGAGACGCTTAAGGCGTTTTGCATTATGTTGATATCCATGTTCTTGAAGTTTGGGCACTACAAAGATACAGAATACCAGCTTTTTATAAACTTAATGATAAATATATACGCATTTAACGGAAGAAACATTTTACTCCCATTTCGCTCAAGGCTGATTTCTCAAAAACTCCCTTCATTTTTGTAAAAGATAATTCTATTGAAAAGCTATAATTTCAATTTGGCATTGCAGAAAGCGGCTGTTTTTATAGCAAAACCTACGCTTTTGCGCCGCAACTAATCAACGAAAATGAAGAAATATCGAAGTTGGTGTAAACTGACTGATAATGAGCAGGAAACGAAATAATTTGCATAGAAGTGCTCTTTTCAAAAAGAGTTATAATATGCAGATTTAGGCAGAAGTTCAGTTACCAGAGCGTTACCCGATTTTGCCATAGGTAACGATGGAGTAATATTCGGTAACTGAATTATTTTTTACTCGATGTGGCTGTTGCTGCGGTCGGCAGTTTTCTGCATAAGAGAAACGCTTTGAAATTGGTAATTTTGCCACAAAACATCAAAGCGTATGAAAACAGAAAAATGAAGGTGTTGCTCTACCTCAAAAAGAGCGGTCTGGACAAGTCAGGCAAGGCTCCGATTATGGGACGGATAACCATTGGGCGTTCCATCGCACAGTTCAGTTGCAAGCTCTCCTGCAATCCTGACTTGTGGAATCCCCGTGAGAGCAGAATGGACGGAAAAAAAGTCGTGAGGGACGGTGGAAGTGAATGGCAGGTTGGAGAATTTGCTGCTGTCCATTCAGTCAGCCCTATCAGTCTTTAGCTTGCAAGAGGTTGCCCATTTGACGCAACCGATGTGAAGAAAACAGTTTCAGGAAGTGTGCAGACACGGTGCATGCTCATCGAAAAGACTTGATATGCTCATAAAGGAGAAAGAAAGTCATGTCGGTGTAGACATCAGAAAAGAGTCAATGGCAAGCTATCACTCCACGAGAATCCACTTGCAGGAGTTCATCCAAAAGAAGTATAAGGTTTCTGACTTAGCCCTCTCACAACTGACAGAGAACTTCATCCATGAGTTTCAGCAGTACTTCTTAGGGGAGTGTGGATTTCAGGAAAGCTCATTCTACAATGTCGCCACCCATTTGAAGACGGTATGCAGGCTGGCTTACCGTGAGGGATTGGCAGACATCCTGCTTTTCGACAAAGTCAAAATCAGCAAGGGTAACAAGAAACTCCCCAAAAGCACTTGACAGAGGGCATTTGAGAAGTTAAAGACTCTCCACTTGGAGGACTTGGAGGAGGAAATGGAAACGGCAAGGGATATTTTCTCTTGCCTGTTATACGGGTGCTGCATATTGTGATTTGATGGAACTGGACAAGTCCCATCTTGTGCGTGATGACGAGGGTAGCCTTTGGCTGAAGTTCAACCGCCAAAAAACAGGTGTGCCTTGTCGTGTCAAACTGCTGCCTGAAGCCATATGGCTGATGGAGAAGCTCCACAGCGATGAAAGGGAAACATTGCTCCCTTTCATGGGGATATGCCATCACCAATCTTGTTTGAAAGCCCTGCGGCTTCGTGCTAGCATCTCGTTTCCTTTTACCACACATCGGCAAGGCACACATTTGCCACGCTCATCACGCTTGAACAGGGTGTGCCCTATTGAAACGGTAAGCAAGATGCTGGGGCATTCCAACGTGAGCATGACCGAGCGTTATGCAAAGGTAACACCGCGGAAACTCTTTGAGGAATTTGACCGTTTCCTTTCTTTCACTGAAGATATGCAGTTGGCTATCTGACCATTTCTTTCATTCAACATTGTTTTATCGTTAAATAAAACATGAACAATTCAATCAAGACCATTATGAGAAGTACATTCAAGATACTGTTCTATATTAACAGACAGAAAACAAAAGGCAGACGGCAATACCGCCATTCTCTGCCCGTATCACCATCGACGGAAAAGAACACAGCCATTACCACAGGCGAAGGTGCCATCCTGTCGAGTGGAACACCAAGCAGGGTTTGACAACCAACAAGAAGACAAACCAAAGAATCAAAAGAATTCAGGGATTTGGTGGAAAAAGACCTATCAGGGACATTCTTGTAAAGGATGGAGTGGTAAGTGTGGAGCTTATCAAGAACCGCTTACAGGGTATTGCCACCAATCCGACCACGCTCCTTGCCATGAGCTGGGCGGAACTCCAAACAGTCAAGGAAAGTGTTGGCAGATCAAGGGCAGAGGGAACTTACCTGAATTTGTTTTATTCTGACAGAAATCTCCGTGAATTTGTAGAAAACAAAGGAGTACAAGACATATCCATCGGAACAATTACAGAGGACTTGTTCGAGGAATACCGTTTCTTTCTCAAAAAGCGTGGACTGAAAGCATCCACCATCAACAGCAACCTCTGCTGGCTGAGCCGACTGATGTTCCGTGCGGTCAGCAAGAGGATTATCCGCTGCAATCCGTTTGAGAATACCAAGTATGAGAAAGAGGAAAAGAAGATACGCTTTCTGCAAAAGAGCGATGTGATGAAACTTATGGCAATGAAGATGAACGACAAGGAAGCGGAGCTGGCAAGACTGATGTTTGTCTTTTCATGCTTCACAGGCTTGGCTATCTCAGACATGGAGAATTTAGAAAACAAGCATATCCAAACGACAGCGGACGAACAGATGTATATAAGAAAGGAACGTCAGAAGACCAAGGTTGAGTTCATCGTGCCGTTACATCCCATAGCGGAAGCCATCATCAGTCATTGCCAGAAAGAGCAGGAAAGAAGTGAAGAATATCTGCTGGTGAAAGAAAAAAGGGATCACCTTGTCTTTCACCGTGATTGCAGCCGCAGTGTCATGGATGCCAAACTGAGTATTGTGGGAAAGGCTTGCGGTATCTGCCAAAGACTTTCCTTCCACATGGCAAGACATACATTCGGCACGATGAGCCTAAGCGCAGGTATTCCCATTGAGAGCATAGCCAAGATGATGGGGGCATCGCTCCATATCAAGCACTCAAGTTTATGCGCAGGTGACGGACAAAAAGATATCAGAGGATATGGACAGACTCATCGCCAAACATCAGGAAAAGAACAAAAGAGGATGATAAGGTAACGGTAAAGGAAACTATTACCATAGGTACAATGGCTATTGCCAACACAGGCAGAAACAAAAGCATGGAGGAAACGGCATGAATACGGAAGATGGAATAAAGACCAAGGCTGCAATCCGTCTGGACACGGGGCGCAGCTACTTCGAGTGGGGAAATGGTATGCAGGTTATCCGCAGGGGAAAAGGCGAAGTAGCCATGACCGAGGGCGAGCTTGCAAGGTTCTTCGGAGTTACATGGAGAAAAGTCAATGGCAGACTTCGGACGATAACCGAAGAATCCGTCCTGCATCCAGAAGAAAGGGACGCAGACGAAAGGAAAATAGTCACGGATAAGGAGGTAAGGGGCTACGCACCGCTCTACCCATTACCTACAATTATCGCCCTTTCCTTCTTGCTTGACAGCGTAGAAGCCCACCTGTTCAGAAAGCATGTGTGCAGTGAGTTGATGCATCCAAGGAGTTCTGTCATTCCTATCATCATATATGACAGGGGTGTCAATAGCTGAATATGTACCAATCCTTTTTCTTTCACTGTTATCTTACTACATTACTACAAAACAAGGTAACACGGTGAAAGAGAAGGTATTACGTTGTAGTTGGTAGATGACTATATGTGCAACTACGGTATGACTACATACTACCAATCCATGAACGGAAAGGATATGTTTTTTAGCCGTGGAATGCGGTCAGAGAGGGAAATGACCATTCCGCTGTAACTCCTTGTATCATAGTCTTTTATTCTTTTATCCTTTTAAATTGTAGCCATATTGTAGCCACAACAGAGTATTTTGAGAGTACACGCAGATACTGCTACCCGAAATGCGCACTTGCATTTCTTGGGTTCAAAAGTACAAAAAAGTAGAACATCCTCCAAATTATTGTGGGAAAATGTTTTAGAAATCTTTTGGCTACAATTTTCAGTGCATGGTGCAAGTCTATATATATAGATAGACCTTGCACCATGCACTGACAGTCCCAAAGGTGTGATTGATTGATATGGCAGGCTAAAGATTTTCGCCTACGTATTGGGCAACACGGCAACATATAATGCATAATGTTAAAAATGCAAAATGGCAATATAATGCCAATATTGGCAATTTAATATTCTTCCTAAAGTCCTATTTGTTAGGAACTTTGCAGCATTATTTCTAACAAAAAGACGGATACATATGAAGACAAAGAAACAAAACTCTGGAAGTAACGCAAAATTCTACGTTGTACTTCCGACGCTTGAAATCATGCTCTCCGCCAGCAAAAACTGCAAGCTAAGGGCAGGCTATGCCGACATGGAATATTCCAACTTTATGAAACACTGCAAGATGCAGACCGACCTTCGTATCAACACTTATGCAAGATGTGCCGCAGCCTTCGATATGGATGTGCTGCTGATACATCTCCCAAAGGGAATGATTGATTCCATGATTGCAACCACGCCCCATAAAAGCCTTCGCTTCTCCACAATGGAGCAGGAAGATCTCATCGTCATTCTCAATCGGCTGTGCAAGCTGGACAGTAGAAGATTTAAGCAGCATCTTATGCAGTTATTGCACCAATTGGGGAAGGACTCTGAATTTCCAGACGGATGATAATCCACGGAGAGCAACAATTCAATCCTAAACTGAAAAGAGAAGTGACATATGACAGAAGAAGACAATTTACAAAATACGGTAATTGCAGAGTTACGCTCACTAAGGAACGACATGGAGCGGATAGCCGGCTTTATCGTGGAAATGAGACGCGACTATTCCGTTTTGGAGGATAAGATGGAACTCAGTTCCTCCGACGTCATCAGACTCTTGGGCATTTCGCGGGCATCCCTTGCCCGATGGAGGGACACCAACGCAATCCCGTTCAGGTATATATCATGCAACCACGTTGCTTATCCGTTCAAGGGACTTTACGTCGCCGTCAAGAGCGGACGTGCCTCCTTCAAGGGTTTCAGACGAGTGGAAGCCCTGCAACGGCTCAACGCCTACAAGGATGGTGTCCTTAAAGGATATATGGGTGATGGTCAAACTTTATTTGAGGAGCTATGAACATCAAAGAAGAAATACTGAGCCGAACCAACAAAGGACTGGATGTGTTCTGCTTCTATATGCCCATCGACTTTGTGCTAAAGCGCAATTTCCGAAATCCTTTGTATGACGACAGGCGTGCATCGTGCAATATCTATCTCGACAACAAGTCCAGCTGCTACCGAATGAAGGACTTTGGCAACGATGCCTACTCCGGCGACTGCTTTTGGTTTGCAGCCACAATGCTCGGACTGGACGTGAGGAAAGACTTTGTTAAGGTGCTTGAAACCATAAATCGGGACTTGCAGCTGAATATTTGCATTGAAAGGAAAGAACATAGTAATCCCCACACAATGATGATGAAGCCTTGCAAACCAACCTTAGTACAACCACCTAACCAGCTCAAGAAGATGGAAGGTAAAAAGTGGTACAAGCTAATTGAGCAATCTTTCAATGTCAAAGAACTAGACTATTGGGAGCAATATGGTATTGATACTAAGACTCTGCAACGTTTCATGTAAAGTCGCTTGCTCGCTATGAGTCTGTCTCCAATGAGGGTAAGCCGTTTACACTTGGTTCAACACATGAAGATCCGATGTTTGCATACAGTATGGGGAAGTTTGTAAAAGTCTATCGCCCTAAGAGTAAGCTGCGCTTTCTTTATGGGGGTGAGAAAGTGAACGACTATGTCTTTGGCTTCCAGCAGCTGCCCAGTAAAGGGGATGTTGTTTTCATCACAGGTGGGGAGAAAGACGTACTTTCACTTTCGGCTCATGGTTTCAACGCCATCTGTTTCAACAGTGAGACGGCACAGATTCCTGAGAATATCATCGAAGGATTGCAGCTCCGCTTTCGCCACATTATTATATTGTACGACTCTGATGAGACAGGCATAAGAGAAGCTAAACGGCAGACAGATGCACTTGCTCAATACAAGGTATTGAGTCTAACCTTACCATTGCAAGGGGGTAAGTCGGAGAAGGATATATCGGACTTCTTTGCCTTGGGCAATGAAGCAAAGAACTTGAAAGTGCTTCTTAATGATATGTTCACCAATATGTATGCACAGACAATGATGATATTGCAATCTTGTGAGATAGACTACGATAATCCGCCAGACGCTTCAAAGTCGGTGGTGGCAGTAAATGGTGTTCCTCTTGGAACGCAGGACAATCTGTTTTGTATCACAGGTGGAGAAGGAACAGGCAAAAGCAACTACATTGCCGCCATCCTTGCCGGCACTCTTGGGAGAGAACGATTAAAGGCAGAGCAAACCTTGGGATTGGAAGTAACAGCCAATCCCAAAGGATTGGCTGTACTTCACTACGATACAGAGCAATCGGAGGCACAACTCTATAAGAACTTGGAGAAGACACTTCGCAGGGCTGGTGTCAAGTCCGTGCCAGAGTTTTATCATTCCCTCTATCTGGCATCGCTATCACGCAAGGACAGACTGAAGATTATTCGTGAAAGTATGGACTTATTCCATCACAAGCACGGGGGAATACACCTTGTGGTCATTGACGGTATAGCAGACCTGATACGCTCCGCCAACGACGAGACGGAGAGTATAGCCATCGTAGACGAACTCTATCGATTGGCAGGGATTTATAATACTTGCATTATTTGTGTCCTACATTTTGTACCTAATGGCATTAAACTCAGAGGACATATAGGCTCGGAGCTGCAACGTAAGGCAGCCGGCATTCTCTCCATTGAGAAGGATGACAATCCTGAATACTCAGTCGTCAAGGCTCTGAAAGTGCGTGACGGCAGTCCTCTAGATGTGCCGATGATGCTCTTTGGCTGGGATAAGAAAGCCGATATGCACATTTATCGTGGGGAAAAGTCGAAGGAGGATAAAGAGAGACGCAAGACCGATGAGCTGTTGGCTGTTGTAAAGTCTGCATTCCGTGCCAAACTAAAGTTATCATATCAAGAGTTATGCGACGTGTTGATGCGAGAAATGGAAATCAAGGACCGAACGGCAAAGAAGTACATTGCCTATATGAAGGAGCAGCGTATCTTGTCGCAAGACACAAGTGGTAACTATCAAAAAGGAGAATTATGCCATACATAGAACATACTTCAGAAAAGGATTGGTGCAAGCGATTGTTTGACAGATTGAAAACTGTCGAGAATAAGCTCGATCAACTGCTTGTACTGAAAGAGCAGTCTGTTGATACAACTACCCATCCGCCTCTTAAACCGGAGTATCTTGACATCATCGACGTATCGAAAATTCTCAAAGTGGAGCAAAAAACCATCTACAACTGGGTATGGGCTCACAAAATACCATATCTTAAAGCTAACGGAAGACTTCTTTTTCTTCGTGAAGAGATAGACGAAATGCTACGCAAGCGTGATGAATGGTAATCATCTTTCACGATATGAATATATATTTTGTTATGTAAATGCTTGCGTTTACATAACAAAATGTATATCTTTGCACAAAGATTGAATTGTATGACAAGCAAGGGTATTAAGAAGAAAATATCGGAATTTGAAATGGGAAAAGTCTTTAAGTTAGAAGACTTAGGGCTTTTGCACACCGAGCATCAAGCAGCAGTGATGACTTTACGAAGACTTGTGGAAAAAGGAGAAATAGAGCGGCTCAGTCCGGGTCTCTACTATAAACCTAAAATAACACCTTTCGGAGAAGTCGGACCTACTATGGAAGAAAGATTTCGGGATTTATTATACAAAGATAACCGCCCTATAGGTTATCTGACAGGATTCTACGCCTTCAACTTATTGGGACTTACCACACAGCAATCTACCACCCTCGAAATTGGGACAAACTTCCCTCGTCGAAATAGAAAACGAGGTATGTATGCAGTTCGGTTTGTAATACAAAAGAATGAGATAAACAAGGAGCTTATTGATATGCTACGCCTGTTGGATTGCCTTAAATGGATAAAAAAGATACCCGATACGACTGTTGACCAATCCTATTCTCGTTTGAAGAATTTAATAAATGCCTATTCTAAAAAAGAACAGGACCGGATAGTGGAACTTTCGATGAAATACTCTCCTTTAACTCGTGCCCTGCTGGGTTCGATGCTTTCTGACAAATCATTGACAGATAAATTATATCAATCGCTTAGTCCGCTAACGCAATTTAGGATTGGACTTTCACCATCACTCGCAAAAAAACAATGGAACATACAATAGCCAAACAACTGCATTTGGAAAAAGAAAATTTCAGAGACCTGCTTCATGCCGCTTCTGAGGAGCTCACCATCCCTATCCAACTGGTAGAGAAGGATTACTACATCTCGTCCATACTTCGTGCTCTTTCTGAAAGTAGTTATACCGAACAGATAGTATTCAAAGGTGGTACATCCTTGTCTAAGGCTTATCAACTGATAAACAGATTTTCCGAAGATGTAGATTTTGCTGTCATAAGCGAACACATGAGTGGTAATCAAGTAAAAATGCTACTTTCGCACCTCATGAAAGAAGTTACAGCTAATTTGAAAGAGGATTTAGATTTCAGCGATATTTCCAAAGGATCAAAATATAGAAAACAAGCTTTTCTCTACGATACTCAAGTAGGATTGGATGAATTATCCAACCCTGTACCAGCAAGAATTATAGTGGAAATCAGTGCATTTGCCAATCCATTTCCCCATGAAATACGAATAATTGAGCCGTTTGTAACTACATTTCTAAGAAAGAAGGGAATGAGTTCCTTTATAGAACAGTATAATCTTACACCCTTTGAGTTAAACGTGTTGTCACTCAGACAAACTTTATGTGAGAAAGTTGTATCGCTTATTCGTTTTTCAATGAGCGACACTCCATTGGCATCATTGACATCCAAAGTACGTCACTTCTATGATTTGGATGCACTCCTAAGCATAGAACAATTACAAAACTATATTTCCAGTGATGCGTTTGTGTCAGATTTAACAACACTGATAAAAACACGATCAGCAAAGCCTTTGATGAGCCAAGAGGCTGGAAGCTTTTGGACAACCTAAATCAATCTCCCTTGATAAAAGACTTTGAAAATATATGGAGTTCTCTGACACCGAAATATATTGAGAATTTATCTAAAATCGCATACCGTAAGATACCATCACCAGACAATATAAAATCCTCTTTCACCCAAGGTTCTCCACTCGATAGAAAATATTGATTTAGGACGGCAAGAAATTAAACATTTAGGAAAGAACGAATATTCATAAAGAAAATCTCTTTTTGTTTTTACAGAAAAAGCCCCAAAAAGTTAGAAACAAAACTTTTTGGGGGACATTATTCGGAATTAGATGTTTTAATGCCGCCATTTCGGACGAAAACTCTGTGAGCGATTATCTGCTTCTTGTGTCTGTTCATTGCCTATTTTTATTGATATAGAAGTCTCATTTTCGGACAGACTATTTCCCTGTTCTTCTTTGTCTTCTTTGTCCGCTGAAAGCGTTAATGCAATCTTCCTATCCAGTTCTGCAGCTTGCCCTTTGAGCGAACGAAGCTCGTCCTCTTTTTCTCCATGAGCCATTGGCGATAGCGGTATAGATTTCCTTATTGGCTGCCACCTTCTCTTTCTCCTTCTCGTGCGATTCTATCACTTTCGGGATACGCTCCAAGGCATTAACGAAGTTCTCGCACGCAAGTTTTGGGTCGGCAGCCAGCTTACCATTATTATAGGTATAGTAGATACTCTCCTGCCCTTTGACAAAGAAACGGTTCACAGAGCAGTCAAACAAATCTTTTGAGGTACTCTCCGTCTTCACCATGATGGAAAAACCATAAATCTCACCGATTTTATTGTACTCGCCTTTGGTACGTGCCTTGTCGTTAATTTCTTGCAGGCGTGCGGCAATGACCTTGATGTCCGTACTGTCCTCCACACCTTTAATGACAAGGTTATTGATAGGATTACCTTCTTTGTCACGCTCCACACGCTTCTCAAAGCACGCCAAGTCTGCCTTGGCTTCCTTGATCTTGTCTGAATGGAAAGACACGGAGCTGTCAATCTCTGCCAACTTTCCCGTTGCGGCATCACGCTCACGGAGGAAGTTCTTACGCTCGGATTCCAAGGTAGCAATCTTCTTGTCAAGTTTGGCTTTCTCCAAAAGGTCGGTGTTGCCCGAAAGCACTGCCACATATTCAGAGAAGTTCATACCGCTGTCCTCGTCCATCGACCCTTCATCAATGGTACGGCTACCAAGCGTGTTTGTCTTCAGCTGGTTGATGAAAAGCTGCTTATTATGCAGCAGGTTGAACTTGTAACTGTCCAATGAGCGTTCTACGGCATAGATGATGACATCGACCTTGTTGTCTGCAAATCCTTTGGCAATAAGGTTTCCCTTGCGCACAGCTCGTCCGTTACGCTGCTCCAAGTCCGATGGTCGCCAGGGCGTATCCAAATGATGCACCGCAACGGCACGCTGCTGTGCGTTTACGCCTGTTCCCAACATAGAGGTAGAACCGAAGATAATGCGAATGTCACCACGGTTCATCGCATCTACCATCGCTTTCTTTGCCTTCTCGTTCTTGCACTCCTGAATGAAGCGTATCTCGTAGGACGGGATATGATAGTCCTCTACCAACTTACGCTTTATCTCAGAATAGATGTTCCATTCGCCAGGCTTGTAAGTCCCCAAATCAGAGAAAACAAACTGTGTCCCTTTCTGTGCGTCGAACTTTTGGTAATAGTCATTGAGCATCTTCGCGCAATGGCTTGCCTTGTTGTCGATATGATCTGAGTACCCATTTTCATCTATCATGCGTAAATCAAGGCTCATCTTCCTCGCGTAGTCTGTTGCTATCAGCATCTTTGCCCTTTCCTCGCTCTCACTCAGAGGTGCTCGCCCCAAAAGCGTGGCATCGCCACTCTTGGCAAACTCCATCAGCTTGCCGATAAAAACTTCCTGCTCGGGTGTCGGTGGTATGTTATGCAGTATCTCATTCTTCTCCGGGCGGTCGATACCTATATCCTTGGCTGTGCGGAAATCACAAATCTCCGCATAAAAGTAATGGGGGTGAATGTAATCGACTGATTACTAATAAAAAGCAGAATATATAATCTGATAAGGTGAACGACTAAGAAACGAGCGAGTTTCTTTCCTTTCTTTATTCTGCAAAAGTCTCAAAGAACTCTCTGTTTGATGTTGCAAAGATAGCGATATAATTCATATAAGCAAAGTATTTACGTTGTTTTTTCAATGAAAATCAACCTTAGACATTTCTAATTCTATAAAATCGCCATTTTAAGGTGTGCATATATCTATGAACAATGGTAATTTTGCAAAATGATAATCAAAAGAATTCTTTTAATCTTCATCATTCTACTTCTGCTGTTTCCCACTGCTAATGCTACTATTTTTGAATTTAGTTGTGGGTGATACTATATACCCTACTCGAAAAACATGTTTCTTCATTACATAAAACGATAGAACTCGATGAAGTTCAAGTTATTGGACAGCGGAAATTGTTTTCCATAGAAAAAGACACCACGTTTATCAATACTGATTGCCTTCGAGTAAGGAAAGGTGCTAACTTGGAAGACTTAATCAGAATATTCCGGGCATGGAATACGACAAAGGGCGAACAGGCAACTATCATTCAAAGGAAAGCCATTGAACGGCGTAAACATCAATGGCGAGACCTTTATGGGCAACGACATTATCGCAGCGTTGGAGAATATGCCAACCGATGCAGTGGAACTACTGAAACTGTATGACATGCTCAGCGCATTGGAGAAAATGACGGGAGTAGATGATGGGTGCCGACAATATGTGCTGGACATCAAGACCAAATCTACCTGACAATGGCAGCCTGACAGGAACACTAACGGCTGAACACGGCAATCGCGACAGACGCAGGGGATGAGGTACAGGGCAATCTATTCAATGCCGATGGCGAAAACACCTCGCTGACTTTGCGCTCTGACAATCTTAGTAATATGAACATTAGAAACAATTTCCAAAAACATATTGTCGGGCAATATCGTGAAGAAATTTGGTAAGAAAATTACGCTCAATGCAAGCCTCTCACTCAATGCCTTCCACAATGGAAGCGAGAATCATGACTATGATGAGCAATATCTTTCATCGGGAACAAAATATCGGGAATCAATGCTGCTTTCCTTGAGCAAGAATCACAGTAATGCCGCAAACATAAATCTGCAGTATAACATAGACAAAAAGACTTTGCTGAATATAAGTGCAAATGGAAACTTCGGACGGTCAGACAACCTGACTGACAACACAACATACCTATATGAGCGCAATACGGCTGCGGACACGCTGACCTCGGGAACGCTGCGAAATAACACAAAAAGCAATGGAAAGAATTACCATGTATCTGCCGACCTCACACGGCGGATTGGCAAGGCTGGGGCATCATTTACCGTGAAGGCGACACCCTGGCGGTAACTCGAATGAAACTAATAATACCAGCCTTTCACTGACGAAATTCCACCACCTGCGCAACGCTGTGGGCGGAGATTCACTACTGTTGCGCAATCTTTGCCAACAACTGCCCACCCTGCGCAACGAAAGCAGAATATCATTGCAATATACCCATCCTTTTTGGCAAACAGTTGAAATTGCAGACAGGGTACGGACTGCATCACGAAGAGGATAGAAACACAAGCAACACTTACGACTATACTATACCGAATAGACCATACATAGATAGCCTAAGTTATGAGAACACACTATCTATAGTGGGCAGGAACTCACCCTGAGAATGGATTATAAGGGTAAGCAATGGAAGATAAACAGTGGCATTGATGTAGACCACCCTGACTTTTGAACTACGAAGGATGAAATTTTTCAGGGACAACTTCCAGCATTTCCAAAAACAGTTTAACCATTGACTTGAGACAAACAAAACAATTTGAGCATTAAGGTTTTAAAACCGAATTTTTCCGAAAAGTGACTGACCTGACTTTTTCCTGAAAATCGACTTTAAAGCTGTTTTTACAGATAAATCAGGTTTCTCTAACAGACAGGAAATAAATGCTAAGTATTTGGCTTTAAACTTAAAATCAAAAAATAAGTGTTTTCTTTTAATGTTTAACAGGGCTGATTTGACAGTTGGCGGTGGCAAGAAACTTTCAGGACCTACCTCATAGACAAGTTTCAAATCAAAAAAAGTATGATAGAAAACGGTATATGGATTGTAAAGCTTCTCGAAAAATAACTTTTGTGTAGGTTCTAATTGAAGGATAATGGAACCTCCCAGAAAATTTCAAGACTCTCAAACATCAGGATTTTTGAAAATATCGAAGTAATGCCATAAAGGAATATTTGACACCACTTTGAAAGGAAATTTCGGAACTGCAAAATTCCTAAAATCACAACCGACAACTTGAACATTTCGGGCATCAGAAAATAATTTTCGTAAATGTTCAACCAAAGCTGTGTCGTTTTCAATAGCAACAACATTGTTGGCGATTTTTAATAAATGAACAGTAAGAAACCCCTTGCCTGCCCCAATATCTAAAACCGTATCCTGATTACTTATATTTGCTTGTCTTATTGCATCTTTTATTAGCACTTTATCAATAGTAAAGTGCTGACCCGTAAAACGAACGGGCAATTTCTTTTTTGTCATTAGTAACTTCTTACAGGTGAATACTTCTTGAGTTCAACTTATAAATGCAACTTTTTGGGTGCGGATAATAAGCAATAAAAACATTTATTTTTCAGAGAGGAAAGAGAGACAATGTCCCCCTTTCTCTCACTCTGAATGGATAAAGTTTGCTATCTTTGCTTTAATTGTCCGTCCAAAGAAAAAAAAGTTGCAGATGAGCAAACATATAACCGAGGAACAAAGGTATGCAATTTTCTATGATGTTGCAAATACCGATGAGCAAAAAAGCAATAGCGGAAGCTATCGGAGTAGATAAAAGCACTGTTTACAGGGAGATAAAGCGCAATTGCGACGCCCGAAGTGGTAGCTATAGCATGGAGCTTGCCCAGCGAAAAGCAGACAGGCGCAAGCAGAAAAAACATCGCAAGGAAGTGCTTACACCGGCAATGAGAAAACGGATAATAAAGCTGTTGAAGAAAGGATTCAGCCCGGAGCAGATTGTCGGCAGGAGCCGCTTGGAGGGAATTGCGATGGTATCTCACGAAACGATATATCGCTGGATTTGGGAGGATAAGCGGCGGGGTGGCAAACTGCACAAATATCTTCGCAGACAAGGTCGCAGGTATGCCAAACGTGGTTCTAAAAATGCAGGGCGAGGATTTATCCCAGGCAGGGTGGATATTGATGAGCGTCCCGAGATAGTGGAACTGAAGGAGAGATTTGGTGATTTAGAGATAGATACAATTATTGGTAAGAACCACAAAGGTGCCATTCTTACCATTAACGACAGAGCAACAAGCAGGGTCTGGATACGCAAGTTGTCGGGAAAAGAAGCCATCCCGGTAGCTAAGATTGCAGTATAGGGCACTGCGGAAAGTGAAAAACTTAATACACACAATTACGGCTGACAATGGAAAGGAGTTTGCAAAGCACGAGGAAATTGCGCAAAAAAATTGGAAATAAAATTCTATTTTTGCAAAACCATACTCACTCATGGGAACGTGGTGCCAATGAAAAACACCAACGGGCTTATCAGGCAGTATATCCCAAAAGGGTAAGGACTTTAGTGAAGTAACCAACAAACAGATTAAGTGGATTGAAAATAAACTCAATAATCGACCTCGTAAAAGACTCTGGATACCTCACGCCAAACGAAAAATTTAAACAAATTATTAATCAGAATTCTGTTGCATTTGCAAGTTGAATTCAGCTTATAATAAGAAAAGGAGATGAAGAATTTACTTCCCAACAGGACATTTTATTCCCTAAAGTGTTTGATGTTGATGGCATGCGAGTTTTATTTATTGAAACTTCACATCCTGTGGAAAAGCTCTATCCATATGTTGATTACAAAATACGGAAAATTTCAAAAGATACGTTAGTTATAGGGATTATACAGACTTTGTGTTTGTTAATGGTCATGGTAATGCCCCAAATCGAGGAATTGTCAAAATATAATAAATGTGAGGTAATACTCCAAATCAGAGTTATTGAAATAATTATCTGATTATCAATGTACTTTCCAAAAGATAAAAGTATTAGGGCAGAGTGGAAAAATCGTTGAAACTGGTCCTATGTAATCGTTCAAAGTGACCCTTTTGTATCATCCAAAGAGGGATTGGACATTCGCGGTACGATACGAGTATGGGTGTTATGATTTATCAGCATTCATTCTTCTCTACTCCCAAAGGATTTTGTCAGTTGTACTGCTTGCTGTTGTAGTCTGATGAGAATTTGGGAATAGGTTTTCCCGAGTTTGCCGAGCAGTTGTTGAGCAGTGGCAACAGAATGATAAGTATTGAGGACTTTCACGACTTCGTTGTACAGAACTCCTATCTTATGAGCCAAAGGCAACGATTTCTGAGAGTTTCTCAAGTAAGGTTCTTTTGCAGGGTCTTGGGTGATGACCTTTAAAAGATTCACCAAGAAGCCTTGCTCGGACAAAGTCGCTCTTTGTCTTTGCTCCCGACTTGCGATAGAGTCTGATAAGTTTCTGCTGGTCTTCGGAATTAGTATTCTGATGTGCCATCTGTCCCATCGTGGGCAGGTGGCACATCTGCCGTCTAACTTTCTTTTGTTTTTGCTTCTTCATTGCTTTCTAATCACGACTTTGGAGTGATTTAATCCTTTCGGGGCAAGGGTCTTTAGTGGTACAAATGGCAATTTGTGGTACAAAGACACACCTGCTGATGTAGAAAATGGGATTATAAGCCCCTCGCTGTGTTACCGCATTCATTGAATACAGTAACTCGGCGTAGAGCTTGCATTCGAGGAATGCAGTAATTCAGAGTTTCCTCCATCTTTCCACATCTTCCTTGTATTGGTCGAGGTGTTCCCGCAGTACCTGTTCGACATATCCCGAAACGCTCGCTCCATGCTCACCGATTCTCCGCACCACGAAGTCTAACTTTCGTTGGGTTTCCTCTGATACATACACGGCTTTGCGGTGGCTGTTGCGAAAGGGCTGGAGATATTTCCTGAAACTCGGATAATTGCTTTCTGTCCTTTGTTTTTCCCATTCTTTGATGAAAATTCTTCAGTAAGTAGCCCTTTCTGTTAGCGACAACGCTGTTTCTTGATAGGACGGTTGAGAAAAATCCTTGTTACTCTCCTTGTCATTTTGTTCCTCAACTTTATCAACAGGCTCAAACCTTCTCTTTTTCCTCTTCATAATCGAAGGGCTGGTCAAAATCGGGTAACTCTTCGGGCTTGCGGAGCTTAACGCCATAATTTCCCATATCTCTAATGGCTTGTTCCAAGCGTTGTTTCCTTTTTTCATCTATTCTTGCCATAATTTCTTGGGTATCGGGTTATAGTGTTTTTCAAGCA